>Ga0315915_1002761_pt1 | contig 22209 bp, 10 predicted proteins | sample MpolbnodulesMG_FD_207738 | JGI IMG/M metagenome (GOLD analysis project Ga0315915, IMG submission 207738) | Medicago polymorpha root nodule microbial communities from Los Angeles, California, United States - branched nodules | ecosystem: Host-associated > Plants > Roots > Nodule | place: USA... | reverse complement strand
GCCACAAGAAGAAAATTGTTTATGTTGTTTTCTGGGATTGTGTTTGAAACGAAGATGATGATAATTTTGTGTTTGGCAGAGAGTGAAATAGAGGAATATGGGTATCAGATTGGAGCAAAAAAAAATGAGAAGAAAGGGGAGGAGAGGGTTTAAATTTGAGTTAACCCTTTCACAACAATGAAAAGAATTTGGGAGTAAAATAAAGTTAGGGTTTGAATAACATTCATGTGAGTCAATTCTGGATTTTTCTCATGAGTTTTTTATGAAGGTAGCATGAAGATGATGAAGTAGGGGGAATGAAGATAAAAATGATGTAAACCCTAACGTTTTTTTGAATAAAATTAACGAAAAGGACCAAAACAAGTACCGGAGCAAAAGTTAAAATACCAAAACAGACCAAATTTTAATTATGGGACCAAAGCGATACCAAAAAATTAGTTAAAGGACTAAAATAGCAATTAAGCGGTTAAAGGACTAAAATAGCAATTAAGCCCTGAGTATTTCTACCCAAAAAAGAAAAACTCTTTGTTGAGTATACCTAAATTATAAGCAAACATCATAGTAGAATCAGTTTTATATAAACAAAACCTGCAAAATAAAGCTGATACAACTATTGAAATTTAAAAGGTGGTGAAATTACTAACCTTAATGATAAAACACTCTACAAGGATATGAACATAAAACTATGCTGACCCCGTCAGAGAAGATGCGTGAAGAATGACAAAAAACATTAAAGACAAGAAATCAAACTCTGCTAAAGGATGGAAAAATATGGCCTTCAGAAAGATGGAAAAATCTATAGCCTTTGGTGAATTCCTTGCCTACCAAATTCATCAACCGATACGCTCTTCCATCATAAACTTTACTAGCGATGAAGGGCTCCACCAAGTTTGGCGACCATTTCCCATACTCAGGATCTTTACTTCCAATCGGTAAAACGGTCTTCCAAACTAAATCGCCTTCATCGAATTTCTTAAGCCTGACTCGCTTGTTATAAGATTTGGCCATTTTCTATTTGGATTTATCAACCTTGCCTAACACCATTAGGCAACCTTCATCAAGAGAATCAAGTTTCATTAACATATCTTGTTGGTACTCATCAAGAGTCAGCTGATTCTCTTTGAACAGTTCATTGTCCTAACTTTTTTATTCACATAGTACATGTAGGAATGTTGCATCTGCAAACATTCGTAAAAGTTTGTTTGCCATTTCAAAGGATCTTTGAATCTTTGCATTCAAACATTTGTACTCTCTAGTAATCTATTTGGTCACTAATTGGAAGTCTCCCATAACTTGTATTTGATCATAATCATAGACCATACAAGCTGCCAACATCCTAAGGCCCACAATAGTTGCTTTGCACTCGACTCAGTTATTGGAGATTAATGAGTCAGATGACACCTGAATTTCCAAATTCTCCCGTCCGAACTTTCAATGACTATTTCGGCATCTGTCCTTTTTTGCGTTTGATAACCGTTAGACATTAAAACCCATGGCTTAACAATGATGGCAAAGTTCTGCTCAGAAATTGGATCTTGAATTTTCACACAAGGGCGCTATGCCAATAAGTCTTCTAACGCTTGTCCATTGAAAGACAATACCAGCACATATCTTAATGAAAAAGCATCGAGCTAGATTGCCATTTCATTAAACAACCCAGTAACACAAGCCTAACTCCGTAACATGAGCCTATTAGGAAGGTGCCTAATTATATTGATTTTTCACATAACCAAGACTTCTCTAAGTATCAAATACACGCTAGTTTGGTACATGCGTAAAATTATAATAACCATAACTTCTCAATGGACGTGTATATCGTGTTTCCACGTCATTAAGGATTCGGTTAAGATAATATACCGCTCGCTCATTCTTGACGGCTATATATATATATATATATAGGTTTTGAAGAATCAACAGCTAAGACAATGGGATCAAGCAAAAGACCATTATGTTACCAAACATTTATTCTTTGGAAAAGATCGTGCATTCAAAGACTCATGTTGTTCTTGCAGAAATTGTGACTTGCACAATGAAAATAAGAGTGTTGGAACATTTGTGTGAAGAAATTATAGAATTGAACCAAACATTATTCTAATATTTAGCTACAGTTGTGAAAGTATTGATTGCAACAACCATTGGGTGCATATGTACAAAAAGGGATAGGACAAACATTAAAGGGATCATTTGAATTTTTCTTGAGAGGGGTAAAATATGTGGTAACATAGGAATCCCATTGCTTTATGAAAGAAAGATATTATAGGTAACTTGGGAAATTTGAACAATATCCCCTTGTGAAAAACAGTGTTTGAGCTCTTGCTAAACGGAAGATATGTCATCAATCCATCAGATGCTACTAATGATTTCTGGAGAAATTGAATGGTAGGATCAATGTGTTTATACAAAACTGAAAACAAATAGAATCATTGCAGGCTGGTTCCTTGATTGTGCTATCAAGAAATCCAACATATTATAATGAATTAAAATTTAAAACTAAATGTCATTAATTTAAAAGATAGCCAGAGCTGTTTATACAAGACGAGTGGAACAGTTAATCCTTATTGAAAGGCTAATTGAACAAGCAAACTACAAACATAAATTAGTTACAAATATCTTAGAAGAGGGAGTTTTTTAATCCTTATTGTAACCCTTCGTCTCTCAAGATTACAAATACAAAATATGAAAGTAGCTAATAGGAAACAGATAACACAAAATTTCAATTACTAAACCACATATTACTACGTTAACAAAGTAGAGTTTAAAAAGGGGAAAAGACAATTTTTGTTCTCTAAAGTCAGTAAACTATATTGCAGCAGCAGCAACACAGAATTTCTAGCAGCAGCAGCATTAGAAGGTAATGAAGTGTTTAGTCATGAACAATGACAATTTCACCATGCTTGGAGAAGTTTTTAATTTGATATCAAAATGAACAAAATAGATATTGGAGATTCAACTAAATTAAAAAGCTTTGCTGAATGGTAAAAGACTTTGAATAATTATTGACATTCTAAGCACATAAATGGAGATTTTATGTAACAAACCAAAGTCTAATAGATACAAGGTTGATTTTAAAATCAGGTAAGAATAGAACATCCATAAAGTTTAGATCATCAGAAGTGAATTTTCATGCAAGTTCTGCCAGAAATTTATAACCATTTGGTAAGCTAATTCAATGTTGCACCAATATGAAAAGTTGCACCCAAATCCGTACTTGACTACCTCTGTTTAACCCTTCAATCTGCTTCACAGAATCAGTTCTTTTAACACAAGCTTGATAGACCTGTGGTGTACCCTGCATATCAGCATCTAATTTGTGCAAATTCGTTTTCGTAGCAGGTTTTAATGAAAATCCTGCCTTCATCACTAGTGAGGAATGTTCAGATCTTTCTTATTCTCCGTTATATTCCCTGCAACTGACACCTCTTTTACACAAAATGATTTATATTTTCTACTATCCATTTGCTTATCAAAATCTTCGCAGCTGAAGTATTATTCATTAGGTTAAGATCCAAGAGGAAAACTGTTCTACTTCAAACAAAATGCTAAGAATCGTTTCAAATATAAATCTAACGTGTTCATGTTTGTTATCGACTTAACTTGAGTTCTGTTTGCATACAAGGAGCACGATTTAAAGACTGACTTGAATGCATAATTAATGAAAATATGGAAAACATATTGATGAAAAAACCATAACAAACTTAAAAGTCAGAAGCCAATAAATCAGTGGAAGTTCATATGTAGTGTTCAAAAATGTGGTAACATATTTTGAATTTCATGTTTCCTGCTGCACAAAAAGAATGTGGAAAGAGGAGTCATACAACTTTCTTCTATAAGCTTTCAAATGAAACTTTACGCCTCTTATAATACAATATAGCTTACTAATTTGAGCCCCTATTGTTTTAAAGAGCTCTGAGCCATTATGCTTTAAATATAGACTGAATGAGAAGCAAAAATCATTCGGTATAAATATATAAAAAGATAACGTTGCAGCAAATAAAAGAAAAAACTCAATGTTGGATAAATAATATCTAACTCAATATTTATGTATGTTTTCTTTGAAGGAACAACCAAACCGAGAAACAAATTCTAATTCAAACTATATCACTATGGAGAGCATCATCAAAATAATCATGATAAAATCTTGAATCTCTACGACGACATCTTGAAGCTCCACAACAACATCCTGAAGCTCCATGATATCGTGAACGAGAGCATCCTGAGACTAGACCATATCGTGGACGAGAGCATCCTGAAGCTCCACGATATTGTGGACGACAACATCTTGAAGCTCCACAACATCGGGCACCACCAACATTCACTTTTGCATATCGAGGATAATCAATCACTTTAACCTCTTGAATAAGGTCACAGTTCTTGCAAAGATTCTTAATTGAGTGGTTACCGATGAAATTACGAGATAAAGCAATCTTGCGGAGTTTAAAAAGCCTTAAGAATTGATCATTACCACCTAGCACAAAGCGACAGGGATAACTTATGTCCGTAACGATGAGTTCTTCGAGTAAGGGGAAACAGTCAGCAATGAAAAAGAGATCATTCTTGTGGATCCTCGAAGAAAGAATTCTGTAACAAGTGAGAGATGTCAAATTTGTCATCTTTTTTGACAAAGCTCGCAGCCCATTTGCCGGAAACGTGATGGGGTCGAAGATAGAGATCGATTTGAGATCAACAGGAAAAGCGGAGATTTGAGTAAGAAGCGCATCAATGTCGCTTCCTTGGAGAGTTGTTTTGAGGGATGTGATGTTAGGGAACCTTTCAAAGAGAGGATGAAGGAAAGGGATTGTTTGATCGGAGATTGTCACAGAGAATCGAAGACGGTTGGTGATGGACAGAAACTGTTTTGAGACGGAGAGAGACTTCAATGTTCTTTTTTGTGGTGATGGACAGAAATTGGAGGAGTTAGAAGCTAGGTCCCATCTTTTTCGATATTGCTGTAGTGGCTGTAGTCCCCGTCGTTGAAGAATTTGAAGATGTGCTCCCATAACTCCTCCGGTAAATATGAACATGTTGTTGTTGTTGCTGCTGCTACTTTTGTTCTTTTTCGCTTCTTACGGTTTTTCGCTGCTGCTGCAGCCAATTTTGTTCTTTTTCGTTTCCTAGGGTTTTTCAGTGCTGCTGCCATTTTTGTTCTTTTTGGTTTCTTACGGTTTTTCGATGCTGCTGCCTCTACCACAAATTTTCTTTTTGTTGCCTTTCTTATTGTTTTTGAAACATTGGATTTGTATGATGCTGCCATCTCCGCCATTATTTTTAAACACGAAGAGAAGAACGAGATGCTACTGTATGTGTTTTTTAAACACGAAGGGTTACTTTTTAGGGGCCCTATATCTTTTTAAGTCCCCTAAAATTACTAAATTAGCCTTTGTTATTCTTACGGTCTATACATACCGAACTGTTCATATTCACCGGAGGGCCATTTTTCCAACTAACTTGCAACTAATCCTAACCAACTTGCAACTACATGTGATATAACAAACATCATCGAATTATAGTAAGTAGAGTGAATAAAACAAAGGTAGTAAGAAATTGTTACTTAACTGGTACCCTATTGACACAAGCTGCAAGTTTCTCTGTGACAATGCTTCAGGGGCGGATCCAGACTTTAGATACATGTAATTTCAAATAAATAATAATGCAAATTAAATGATTTTTTTTAATTGACAAATATTATTCTCGTTGAAATTGCGTAAGAAACACAAAAACTCACACATCAAATAGTCTAACATAAAGTTGTGTGCTAACGTACCGCATTGTTTGCACTTATTTGTTTCCACAAATCTTGTACAAAGATCTGAAAGCCCTTTCAACTTAGCAAATTTTAGTTCAGATAGAACATTTGTAACATAATTCTTAAGTTGAGTGCGTAACGCCACTTCCAGCACATCTATAAAATCATTTGGATAAAACTCAGTCATCCTCAATAATTTGTTCACATAAAAAACAAATTGCAAATGACTTTGCGGGACTAAGGGGTAGGGAAGAGATGGTTATTTACCGAGTCACTTCTCTTCTATTTTATCATTTATAACAACAAAAAAAAAGTGGAGCTTTAGCTCCACATAGCACCTAAGTGGATCCGCCCCTGCAATGCTTTCAGCCAATTTCTTACCTGCACAACCAATAACATGCATCAAATCAAACAAACAATCACAACATTAAAATTAATTAAATACATAAGCTAAGAAGAGATATTAAAACAATCACGCGACCTGCTTCTTTGTTGGAAACAGTTACATATACAACAATGCTTGGAACAGTGGTGTTATTTGTATTCCGTTCCATTATAATGAAATTACTGTTCTTTGTTGAAAACCTGCTACTCAATTAAGATCTGAAACAAAACAAGAGAAGCAATTCAACAAAATATATAGAGAGAAAGAAATCAATAGATAACGCACTCAAACACACCCTGTTTTGAGGGCAGAGGAATACAAGGGTGTGTAGAGATTGGAGAGTCCCAAAGTGAGCATGCAAAACGCGCCTACAATGGGTAAGCGACGTCGTAGCGTGGAGGAGGAGATGAAGATTCCGGAAGTGGAGGAGTAGAGTGTTGAAGTGGAAGAAGCCATTTTGGAAGAAGCCTTTGTTATGTACACACCGAAGGTTTTAAATGTGAAAATTTAAAATGCACTACCAGTATTTATATACAGAACGTATTAGAAAGGCTATTTTCGTATTTTTAGGGAGCCTAAAGAGATATTGAGGGGGTCTAAAAAGAAATACTCTTCATTATCATGGGTAATGATTTAGGCCCATTGTGGCCCTTTAACCAAAGCAATAAGAAAAATAAAAAAATATGGGGATCTATTTTCCCACACTATGTTATTCTCGCGCGTCCTATAAAATTTTTGAAAATACCATCTATCCGGATTCTAGAATCCAAACTAGAGTGTTAAATATTTTTGGATTCTAAAATCCGAAATTAAACGAACCTTCATTTTCTATCTTGTATTTAATGTCAAAGGTCTCTGCGGACCGTCATAGAATCCCCGCATAAACTGCTAAGTAACTGCAGAGATTTCAATGAACGGTCAACAATGACCATGACATCATAAACACTCATAAAAAACTAAAAAATGTTTAAGAAAAACTTAACAAAAGATGGGAAGTGAAGAATGAATGAAGTTACTGAAGCATGCAAAGCTATTTATAGCCTTAAACAAGTCATAAACCATAACTACAGTCAAAGGAAACGTTTTCCATGGTCCAACCAACCAAAATGCATTAAACACACCACAAACCGTTCAAACCTTGGGTGAAACCCCATGGTCCACCTAGTCTGAGAGGTTTTAGATTATACAATTTGAAACCCTATTAATATTTTCGGATTATACAATTGACATATTTCGAACGGCAGGTCAATTGGATCAAGTTCACAAGAACCTTTTCAAAATCATGTACATAACATTTTCGGATTATATAATCCATAATATCCTTCACCCTACAAAGTACGAAGTTTGACTCATTTTCACCCATTATTGAAGCATTTTGGAATATATAATTTGAAAAACTTTGATAATTTTCGGATTATAAAATCTGAAACAAGTCAGAGTTTTGGACGGTTTGTGTAACTCATGGAACAATTTTTTCAAAGGGTTTTACCACCTTTAATGGATGGTAAAACCCACTGAACACGTTTTTTGACTCACCATTAAGAGTCGTTACATTCTATGAACCAAAATCTTCACAAATTTCTCCTATAAATACTTTTCAAACCTTATCACCATCTGGTCAAAGCAGTTTTAGGTTTAGCTTTAGGTTTTTAATAAATTAGCTTTAAGTGTTTGAATATTTTATGCAATAAGCTTTAAGATTAAGCTTCAACTTTATTGTAAATGTATCGATATATTAATAAAATTATATTTTGTTTGTATCGGTTTGTCCTTTTAATTTTGTTTATATTTGCATTAATTTTATGTTTTTGTCATTTATATTTATGCCATCAAAATAATATAAACTACAATCTCTTTAAAAATCTGGGTCAAACTTATTTCAGATTATATAATCCGAAAAAACTAACAATCTGTTTCAGATTATATATAATCCAAACAAAAGGTATTTTTAAAAGCAAAAATATAGAGCACATGACAAACTGATAGGGTGAAAAATGTAATCTTAAAAAATATGCCCTCCATTAATCATTTTTTATTATAGGTAATGATTTAGGCCCATTGTGTCCCTTTAGTCAAAGCAATAAGAAAAATAAAAAATATGTCCTCGATAATTCATTTTTTTTAACAAAATAAAATAGAATATATTAATTATGAAAGAAGCATTTTGAGTAGCATAAGGACTGCAAAAATGAAACCTAACAAGCTCAAAAATAATTACAAGACTCCAACCACAACAAGGGGAAGGAGAAAACTCAAACAACCTAAAAGATTAAGCCACCAAGTGTCGAAATCAATGGCAAAAATAACGTTATTTGCCTTCAACCTCAAAATAGAGGGGAGCTTATTTCTTTCCAAAATATGTGTAGTGTTTACTCCTTTATTATTAAAAATCCTATTATTTCTTTCTTTCTTTCTATACTGTCCAAACACAAGCAAACCAAATTAAATATAAAACATATCTAAGAGATTTTGAGTTACCACTTATCTGCCCAAACTGAATAAAGTGATCCAACACGTGATGTGGATCAGCTGCACAAATACCAAACCATTGCATGACAAGGTGCCAAATCAAACAAAATAGAGGAAAATCCAAAGACATTTTCTCCATAGTCTCAACCACACTGCACTCAGCTACAAATAGTTGAGAATTTTGTTGAAGAATGCTACGATTAAAAAAATTGTCTTTGGTTGGGATCCTTTTTCAAAGAACACACCAAGAAAATAGTGTAACTTTGACTGGACTTAATTTCAAAATCATTGAGGGCACATGCTGCTCTATATTATTTCTATTTGAACCTCCTAAATTTTTTAGATTGCATTTGGTCAAAAGATTTTGCATGTATACCCCATGTTTCTCTCACCCCATATGAATGATACGAGTTCATCTTCACTCCATTTAGCATTGCTCCATTTATTTCTTTTCAATGCATGGATGCATGACACGTGGTAAAAGTAAATCAAAAGGGCCAAAATTGATTTGTTAACACCGAAATTGAGAGGGACGATGGTGGCGAGAGACTGAGAGAAAGGCGACGATGGAGATTAGAGGTGATGAGAAGAAGAGAGATGAGGTGTAGTGTTAGTGCATCAGGGATGCAATTTTTTTCAATACTACAAGCGATGGGGATGATGAGTAGAATAAGATGGATTGGTGTCTATGTTAATCTTTTAATGTCAGCTCTTAAATCTATTTTTAGCACATATCATGCATCATTGCATTGAAAATGAATAAATAGAGCAAGGCTAAGTGGAGCAAAGATGAACTCAAATGATACACAAGCCACTTTTACGTCAATACAATAGTTTTTGGCACAACTCTATATTTTGAATGGAGATCGATAAATGACTTTTATGTTTTGAATGTTGTTTCAAAAAAATATCGTTTGTAACTTTGTTTTACGTATTCTTATAAAATCAAATTAAATACAAATTGTAGTCAATTAAAATTGTTTTTACTTTCGAGTGAAATTATTTCAAGGAGAATTCAAAAAGTCATTCGCCGAATTACTAAGCTTTAGTTTTCTTAATAAGTGTGAGTTGATTTTTTTCTTCTTCTTATGTATGTCTTTCTCGGAAATGATCTCCTCCTTCTTTTTAGTGTCTTGCGGTCTCTCCTATGCAATTATGTGACGTTGGATTAATCCAACGGTTTAGTGATAAAAACATCATAAAATACAAATGGTCATTATCGTAGGTTTAATTATAGATATGTGTTGAAGTGATTACTTTGAGAATTTGACTTAACTTAGTGAAAATGATGATGTTGTTGTTGATTAATGTTAAACCATGCCACCTATTGGCACGACCGTGCCAGCTCCTCTAGGGCTAAGTCTCTACAATTCATAATGGGTCTATAACTCTCACCACTTAATTCTAAAAAGTTACTACAGAGCTTGGTTAGTGTGTAGTAACTCATTCACATGATTTAATAAGTTAGCTAGCGTGTAGTAACTTTTTAGATTCCAGAGGAGCAGGCACGGTCGTGCCATCCTGACCATAATGACACGCACGACCCGTGCCAAGGGGCGTACGGTCGTGCCACTTCTACAGGTGGGCGGAAACACGTTTTAGCATTTTCGAGCGTAAAAGTCCGTTTTCAAATCAGTTTTTGATCCTGTTTTCACCAAACTCGTCCCAAACACTTAGACCATTGATACACACTCAATTTCTCAACTCAAAACAATTTAATTCAACTCACCCAAAAAGACTTATTTCACAAAAGTGCTTATAATGGCTTTTGACACAAAACTCCGATTTTCTCCCAAACAACTCCACATATGGCCGTTTTGAGATTCTATTATATGTTGATCAGATGTTATGATATTATTTTCCGTTGCGAGTATTGAAAAATTATTTATGCATGTTTTCGAATAATTGAAGATGTAGCATCTAAACTCTTTGAATATTTGATTTACTCACATGTATGATTGCATTTAGGGTTTAGGGTGTTACAAAGTGATTATTTTAGTGTTTTAGTGTGATTGGTTATTTTTACTAAGTCATTAGTAAATTGCAGTAATTATTTTGAAGAGGTAAATAAACGATGATTTAAAAAGTTAGCGTGTAGTTACTTTTTAGAATTAAGTGGTGAGAGTTATAGGCCCATTATGAATTGTAGAGACTTAGCCCATTATTGGAGTGTATAAATACATAACTCATGAAAGGAAATTAAGGTTAGAACATTTTTCACATTACAACACAAAGTGGCTAGAGAATAGAGAGAAGGAGACTTGAAGAGAAAGAGGAAGACCCATTTGGAGAGAAGTGAAGAGGAAGCTAGCAATCACAAAGAGAGTAGAGATTTTGGTGGAATTGCTTTAGCTTAAGGAAACGAAGGTAAGGAGGATAGATTCGTTCACTTAAATAAGCTATAATCTAGTTCTCACTTATGGCTTATAATTGCTTTTGAATGAATTATGATTTTGATGATTTTGGATGTTGACTTTCGTGCTCATAATTATGTGGTAAATTTGGATATATGAAAATTGTTGAAAATATTGATTTGTGTTGAAGTGATTGCTTTGAGAATTTGGTTTAACTTAGTGAAAATGATGATGTTGTTGTTGATTAATGATGAATTCATGAACTGTATGCTATGAATGTTGTTGGGTATGTGTTGGTGACATTAATTTATGAATTGGGTGATGATAAATGTGTTGTTGTGGTTAAGTTGTTGTGTTTTTATGACTTTTGTGAATATGGGTCAACAACGGAGAAGTTTGATTTTGATGAACTTGAATGGAGTAATGAAGTTGTTTAGTTGTGTTAGAGTGATTAAGATTTATGTTTGAATCAAAAGTTTTGGATGTAGAATCGTTTGGGAGAAAATCAAGTTACTAATCACACGATTCCACAACCAAAACTTTTGATTCAAAACAGAAATCCTAATCACTATAACACAAATAAACAACTTCATTGCTCCATTCAAATTCATCAAAATCAAACTTCTCCATTATTGACCCATTTTCACAAAAGTCATAAAAATACAACGGCACATTTGTCAACCCAATTCATAAATTATTGTCACCAACACATACCCAACAACATTCATAGCATACAATTCATGAATTCATCATTAATCAACAACAACATATCATTTTCACCAAGTTAAGTCAAATTCTCAAGGTAATCACTTCAACCCATATCAATAATGAAAATTACTACAACATGTTTTCAACAATTTTCATCAAAATCAATTACTTCAAAAAAATCATAATTCATTCAAAAAAAGAGTCCGTTTGTTATAGCTTTTCTAAGAAAAAAATTATTTTTTTAAGAAAATAATTACTTTTAAGAGTATTGCATCTATTTGTTAATTTTTTTTTTAAAAAAAATTCAGAAGATGCTCTTAACAACTTCTCATATGAAGTTGTTTTTAGTTTTTTTTTTTTTGGATTATGATTTTTTTAAAAAGGTTGTAACAAACAGATGTTTTTTTTTTAGATATGATTTTTTAAAAAAGGTTGTAATAAACAGATGTAATACTCAAAGTGATTATTTTTTAAAAAAAAGCTATAACAAACGGACTCTATGAGCAGCTTCTCAGAAAATATTTTTTTTAGAGGAGAGAGAAAATATAGATCAAAAGATTGAACTAATTTTGTAACAAAAAATCGCTTTTATATAGCTGCATCCAAACAAACTAAACTATTTTTTATAAAAAGAAATGATTTTTATTAGGGTAAAAAAACGCAAAATATATTTTAAATCTATATCAAATAATCTCTAAATTATTTTATGTCGAAATCACAAAATCACTTTTATTTTAAACCATAACAACCGCGTCTTCAATATCAAAGTTACCTTTATTTTAATCCATAACAAGCGCTCCTTCTCCCCCTGGTGAATTACAGCAGCTGTTGAAGAAGAACCAAACCAGTTGCCGCTGTGTTTTGGATTGCTGTAGTAGAAACTTACCTTTTCATCATAATCCAGGTATTCCTGATAACTTTAATCTACATCATATCAAATATGTTATAGATCTGATCATAATCATGCTCAAAGTTTATATGATATTTATTTAGACCTAATTCCAACTTTTTGGTTTGGAAGATGGAAAAGGGGGACTCAACTATCGTTGATCGGCCTAAGATTAAGTGCTGGAAAATTTATGCTGATGGTACGAATATTGAGGATAAGAGTGGCGAAGATTCAGGTGAAGCTGATAGTCCCAACGAAGAAAAGTATCCTCAAAATTATGAGTTGAACGAGGATTTGTTGGTTACAAACACTGTTGAACAAACAAGTGACTGTTTTTTGAAGGAGGATCCCATGGTCTTATCTGATCAAGTGGATGGGGATAGTTTGGCTAACGATGAATCTGCAAAAGTGGAATTGGTTGGCATGGAAACTATGGATACGGAATTCGCACCTGAAGACTGTACCTTGAAAAAGGAAGATCCCGTGGTCTCATCTCATCAATTTGATGTGATTATTTTGGAGACTTTCGATGTGGAATTTGCAACTGATAGCAGTAGTTTGAAGAACGAAAACGATGTGCCTATTTTGGAGACTTTCGACGTGGAATTTGCAACTGAAGGCTGTAGTTTGAAGAACGAAAATGCAGTGATTTCATCTCATCAAATGGATGAGTCTACTTTGGCAAACGATGAACCTGCAAAACTGGCATTGGAGGGTATGGAAACTATGGATATGGAATTTGCGACAGAAGGCTCCGTAAAACAAGATTTATCCTATATATCAAACACATCGTATCCAGATGGCGAGGAAGCTATGTCTGATGACTCAAAATCCTCGTTGTCCAATATCAATATTGGTGGTTTCGGTGCTTGTATGAAGGAGGCTTTAACTAAAAGGTATGCTCCTCGTAAAAAAGTTGCAGAGTTCAGGGATTTTCCACATTTATGTGGAGGCAATGCTCCCCGTCTTAGTCAGGATGAGTGTCTAACGGAGCTTTCTTCTTTGAAAGAAGTTGAAGCCACTGACGTAAACGAAGCAGAAAAAAACCCGAGAAAGTTTGATAACATTGTTCAAGCTGATTCTGAAGGGAACACTAGACTTCCTGAAAAATATAATCATCATCTGATTAATATAAATTCTAAGGTAGTGGTTAAAGCAGAAAACATCAACACTGTAAAACTCGAAAGTAGTTCCAAGGTTTCATCAGGCAGGAAAGTAGTGCAAGGTTTGATGGCTAGATCAGAATGGAAAGCAAGGGAAAGTAAGGGAAAGAAAGTTGATTTTTATGCCCAGCTGGACAAGTCTAAAATTGCTACCAAGTCGAAAAGTGTACTGAATCATTCTGGGCACCAGCCGTTGAAAAAGAAAAGAGAAAATTCTAGTTCTGATGACATGGGTCAATTAGTAACAGTGGAGAAGAGTTCCCTAGACCCTAATGAAAATAACAAACACTTTAAAAGTGTCCCAAAATCACATGGTTCGAGCGTAAATGTTATTCCTTATGGTCATAGTAATTTGAGTGGTCAGGGGAATGACTCAGTGGCCAGGAATAAAGTGAGGAAAGCATTGCGCCTGTTCCAAGCTTTTTATAGAAAGATTTTGCAGGAAGCCGAAGCAAAACCAAAGTCAAATGTGAAAAAAGTGAAGAGGTTTGATTTACATGCTGCGAAAAAGCTTAAGGAGGAAGGGAGCCATGTTAACGAAGGGAAGAATATCTTGGGATCTGTTCCTGGGGTTGAAGTTGGTGATGAATTTCAATTCAGAATAGAGCTTAATATAATTGGCCTTCATCGCCAGATTCAGGGTGGTATAGATTATGTGAGGCAGAAAGACAAGATCCTTGCAACTAGTATTGTTGCTTCGGGTGGCTATGCTGATGACTTAGATAATTCAGATGTTTTGATATATACAGGGCAGGGTGGAAATGTGATGAGCAGTGATAAAGAGCCAGAAGATCAGAAGCTTGAACGGGGAAATCTTGCTTTGAAGAACAGTAGTGAGGAAAAGAATTCTGTTAGAGTGATACGGGGCTATGAATCAATGGACGGTAAAAGAATATATGTTTACGATGGACTTTATGTAGTTGAGTCATGTTGGCAGGATATAGGGCCACATGGGAAGCTGGTTTATAAGTTTAGCTTGCGAAGAATCCCGGGTCAACCAGAGCTTGCCTTGAAGGAAGTGAAGAAATCTAAAAAGTCCAAAACAAGAGAAGGTCTATGTGTCGAAGATATTTCCTACGGGAAAGAGAAAATTCCTATATGTGCTGTGAACACCATAGATAACGAGAAACCCCCTACATTTAAATACATAACCGAGATGATATATCCTGAATGTTGCAATCTTGTCCCTCCAAAAGGATGTAATTGTACTAGTGGATGCTCTGACCATAAGAAATGTTCTTGTGTACTCAAAAATGGAGGGGAGATTCCATTTAATCATAATGGGGATATTGTAGAAGTAAAGCCTATAGTCTATGAGTGTGGTCCTAAATGCAAGTGCTCTTCAACCTGCCATAACAGAGTTAGCCAACTTGGCATAAATATTCAGCTCGAAATTTACAAAACCAATTCAATGGGATGGGGTGTAAGATCCTTAAATTCCATTTCTTCAGGAAGTTTTATCTGTGAATATATTGGAGAGGTTCTTGAAGAAAAGGAAGCTGAACAAAGAACCGATAATGATGAGTATCTTTTCGATATCGGAAATAACAAAAACAACAATAATCTTTGGGATGAATTTCCAAACCTTTTTCCAGATTCTCACTCAAGTTCAAGTGAAGTAGTGAAGGATTCTGATTTCACTATCGATGCCGATCAGTTTGGTAATGTGGGGAGATTTGTTAACCATAGCTGCTCCCCTAATCTTTATGCTCAGAATGTACTTTATGATCATCAAGACAGCAGGGTTCCTCACATCATGTTATTTGCTGCTGAGAACATTCCTCCCTTGCAAGAGCTGACATACGATTACAATTACACGATAGATACAGTTCGTGATTCCGATGGCAATATCAAAAAGAAGTACTGCTTTTGTGGTTCTGTGGAATGTACTGGTAGGTTGTATTGAGGTTTTGCCATGATAATTGTTGGAACAATATTTTTTTATAAATCTTTCATTCTAAAATCTCAAAAACTGGAGCTTAAATTTGACCCATGTTCTTGTCAATAGTTGCTTCCTGGATTATTCTGAGTTGGTCAGGATGCTATGAAAAAGTTGGAAAGAAAAAAATTATTGTGTGACCTACTATTTTCATTTTATATAAAGCAAATTTTTTATAAAAGGACAAATATGTTGCCATTTGAATGTGCGAAAGCTCATGTTTGGGGTAAATTTTACCATGACCTATTCTATTTATTTTATAAGAAAGTTTCACAATTTTTTTAAATTTAAAAAAAAAAATCATAATAGCATCCATCCATTTCTTTCTACGTAGGGCTTGCATTAACTTTGTGAGGTAAATTCAGCAAATCCTCTTCTACTCATGTCATATAGTACTAAGATGCAATCAATAAAAGCATAGAAAATTATTTAATTTTTTCAAAAAAAAATTAATTAAAAAAGTAATTATTTTTATTTTTTAGTAATTAAAAAATAAATAATTACACACGTGGCACCCACGCCATCATTGTTGAGCCAAAACTGTAAAATGATTAAATTATATTTTATTTTGTTAGGGTGCCAAAATCGCAACTTCCTAAGTGCCAAAACTAATATTAAGCCAAACTATTAATGAATGAATAGAAGTATATAAGGATAACACCGGTTGAAAATTAAGATTCAACTATTCATTTTATACATTCACATAAGGTGGTTAAAGAGAATTGAGAGAAAATGGAAGGTAGAAGAAAATTGAAGAACAAGTGAAGAAAAGAGAGAGCAAAGCTATGATTCAAGAGGAGAGTGAAGATTTCAGTTGGGATGAGTATCTAAAAGAGCTTTCTTCTTTGAAAGAAGTTGCAGACATTGTTCAAGAGAAAGTTTGATAACATTGTTCAAGCTGATTCTGAAGGGAACGCTAAACTTCCTGAAAAACATCATCATCATCAGGTTAACATAAATTCTAAGGCAGTGGTTAAAGCGGAAAACATGAACACTGTAAAACTGGAAAGTAGTTCAAAGGTCTCATCAGGAAGGATAGTAGTGCGAGGTTTGGCATCTATGTCAGAATGGAAAGAAATGAAAAGAAAGGGAAAGAAAGTTGATTTTAATGCCCAGCTGGACATTGAGGTACGAATAAGCTATAATCACTTTTCTAGCTTTTGGGTTATGTTTGTTTTTATGAGTTTTGGGTATGTGAAAAGTGTTGTAAACTTGTTATTGATGCATGTAATTCATTGTTGATATATGTTAAGTTGTTTGCTTTGAGATTTTAGCTTAACTTGATGAAAATTGTGAAGTTATTGTTGATTGTTGGTGATAACCTATGTGCTCTAAATATTATTGGGTATGTATTTATGTTGAGAATCCATGAAAATGATTGTGGTAAATGTGATGTTTGGTTAAGTTGTTGTGTTCCGAGAGATTTTGTGAAAATGGGTCAAAAGAGTGAAATTGTGATTTTGAGTTGATTAATGAAGTTGTTGTGTTGAGTTAGATTGAGTAGAAAATCTGTTTTGGGTTGATAAGTTTGGGTGTGGAATTGATTGGGTGAAAGTTGGGTTTTTAAGCTAAAGGTCGTTTTAAGTGCTTTTGAGAAATAAGAGATTTTGTGAAAATTGAACTTCAGGTGTTTTATTTGATATTTATTTAGACCTAATTCCAACAATATGGTTTTTTGGTTTGAAAGATGGAAAATGGGGACTCAACTATTGTTGATTGGCCTAAGTTTAAGCGCTGGAAAATTTCTGCTGATGGTACGAGTGTTGAGGATAAGAGTGGCAAAGATTCATGTGAAGCTGATAATCCCAACGAAGAAAAGTATCCTCAAAATTTTGAGTTGAACGATTTGTTGGTTACAAACACTGTTGAACAAACAAGTGACTGTACTTTGAAGGAGGATCCCATGGTCTTATCTGATCAAGTGGATGGGGATAATTTGGCCAACAATGAACCTGCAACAGTGGAATTGGTTGGCATGGAATCTATGGATACGGAATTTGCAACTGAAGACTGTACCTTGAATAAGGAAGATCCCGTGGTCCCATCTCAACAATTGGATGTGCCTATTTTGGAGACTTTCGATGTGGAATTTGCAACTGAAAGCTGTAGTTTGAAGAACGAAAACGATGTGCCTATTTTGGAGACTTTCGACGTGGAATTTGCAACTGAAGGCTGTAGTTTGAAGAACGAAAATGCAGTGATTTCATCTCATCAAATGGATGAGTCTAATTTGGCGAAAGATGAACCTGCAAAACTGGAATTGGCAGGTATGGAAACTTTGGATACGGAATTTGCAACAGAAGGCTCCGTAAAACAAGATTTATCCTATATATCAAAGGCATCGTATCCAGTTGACGAGGAAGCTGTGTCTGTCGACTCAAAATCCTCGTTGTCCAATATCAATATTGGTGGTTCTGGTCCTTGTATGAAGGAGGCTTTAACTATCAGGTATGCTACTCGTAAAAGAGTTGCAGAGTTCAGAGATTTTCCAAGTTTATTTGGAGGCAATGCTCCCCGTCTCAGTCAGGATGAGTGTCCAAAGGAGTTTTCTTCTTTGAAAGAAGTTGCAGACACTGACGTAAAAGAAGCAGAAAATAACAAGAGAAAGTTTGATAACATTGTTCAAGCTGATTCTGCAGGGAACCTTAAACTTCCTGAAAAAAATAATTATCATCATCATCAGGTTAACATAAATTCTAAGGGAGTGGTTAAAGCGGAAAACATCAACACTGTAAAACTCGAAAGTAGTTCCAAGGTCTCATCATGCAGGAAAGTAGTGCAAGGTTTGATGGCTACATCAGAATGGAAAGCAAAGGAAATTAAGGGAAAGAAAGTTGATTTTTATGCCCAGCTGGACTCTAATGAAAATAACAAACACTTTAAAAGTGTCACAAAATCACCTGGTTCGAGTGTAAATGTTTTTCCTCTTGGTCGTAGTAATTTGAGTGGTCATGAGAATGACTCAGTGGCCAGGAATAAAGTGAGGAAAGCATTGCGACTGTTCCAAGCTTTTTATAGAAAGATTTTGCAGGAAGCCGAAGCAAAACCAAAGTCAAATGAGAAAGAAATAAAGAGGTTTGATTTACAAGCTGCGAAAAAGCTTAAAGAGGAAGGGAGCTACGTTAATGAAGGGGAAAATATCTTAGGATCTGTTCCCGGGGTTGAAGTTGGTGATGAATTTCAATACAGAATAGAGCTTAATATAATTGGCCTTCATCGCGAGATTCATGGTGGTATAGATTATGTGAAGCAAAAAGATAAGATTCTTGCAACTAGTATTGTTGATTCGGGGGGCTATGCTGACGACTTAGATAATTCAGATGTTTTGATATATACAGAGCAGGGTGGAAATGTGACGAGCAGTGATAAAGAGCCAGAAGATCAGAAGCTTGAACGGGGCAATCTTGCTTTGAAGAACAGTAGTGTGGTAAAGAATTCTGTTAGGGTGATACGGGGCTCTGAATCGATGGATGGAAAAAGCAAGATATATGTTTATGATGGACTTTATGTAGTTGAGTCATGTTGGCAGGATATAGGACAACATGGGAAGCTGATTTATAAGTTTTGCTTGCGAAGAATCCCGGGACAACCAGAGCTTGCCTTGAAGGAAGTGAAGAAATCTAAAAAGTTCAAAACAAGAGAAGGTCTATGTGTCGAAGATATTTCCTACGGGAAAGAGAAAATTCCAATATGTGCTGTGAACACCATAGATAATGAGAAACCCCCTACATTTAAATACATAACCGAGATGATATATCCTGAATGTTGCAATCTGGTCCCTCCAAAAGGATGTAATTGCATTAATGGATGCTCTGACCATAAGAAATGTTCTTGTGTAGTGAAAAATGGTGGGGAGATTCCATTTAATCATAATGGGGATATTGTAGAAGTAAAGCCTCTAGTCTATGAGTGTGGTCCTAAATGCAAGTGCCCTTCAACCTGCCATAACAGAGTTAGCCAACTTGGCATAAATATTCAACTCGAAATTTTTAAAACCAATTCAATGGGATGGGGTGTAAGATCCTTAAATTCCATCCCTTCAGGAAGTTTTATCTGTGAATATATTGGAGAGGTTCTTGAAGAAAAGGAAGCTGAACAAAGAACCAGTAATGATGAGTATCTTTTCGATATCGGAAATAACAAAAACAATAATAATCTTTGGGATGGACTTTCAAACCTTTTTCCAAATTCACACTCAAGTTCAAGTGATGTAGTGAAGGATTTTGACTTTACGATCGATGGCGCTCAGTTTGGTAATGTGGGGAGATTTGTTAACCATAGCTGCTCCCCTAATCTTTATGCTCAGAATGTACTTTATGATCATCAAGACAGCAGGGTTCCTCACATCATGTTATTTGCTGCTGACAACATTCCTCCCTTGCAAGAGCTGACATACGATTACAATTACACGATAGATACAGTTCGTGATTCCGATGGCAATATCAAAAAGAAGTACTGCTTTTGTGGTTCCTTGGAATGTACTGGTAGGTTGTATTGAGGTTTTGCCATGATAATTGTTGGAACAATTTTTTTTTATAAATCTTTCATTCTAAAATCTCAAAAACTGGAGCTTAAATTTGAGCCATGTTCTTGTCAATAGTTGCTTCCTGGATTACTCTTGAGTTGGTCAGGATGCTATGAAAAAGTTGGAAAGAAAAATATTATTGCGCTCCTTCAAAAAAAAAAAAAAATTATTGCGTGACCTACTATTTTCATTTTATATAAAGCAATTTTTTTATAAAAGGACAAATATGTTGCCATTTGAATGTTGCGAAAGCTCATGTTTTGGGTAAATTTTACCATGACCTATTCTATTTATTTTATAAGAAAGTTTCACAATTTTTTTAAATTTAAAAAAAAAATCATAATAGCATCCATCCATTTCTTTCTACGTAGGGCTTGCATTAACTTTGTGAGGTAAATTCAGCAAATCCTCTTCTACTCATGTCATATAGTACTAAGATGCAATCAATAAAAGCATAGAAAATCATAGAAAATCAGCTTGAAGAGGCGCTAATTAATAACATACAATCATTAATTTAGACTACAATAGAGGTGCTAATTAAGTTGCTACTTAAGAGTTAAGAAGTTTTTCTATTCACATCCCATCCCATGTATTTTTGGTTACACCCAAATTTATTTAAAAGTTTACAATAATACCAAAATTGTCCTTTTATAAAGAAAATCTTAAAACCTTAATTTCATTCATTGTCACTCTAAAATTTGACAATCTTTCACCCACAAACAATCATGGATATTAGGGGTGTTCAAAGCCGAACCGGCCCAATAAAAAAATCGCAAACCAAACCAATGCAAACTGAAATCGCAAAAAACCGCACTTGGTTCGGATGAATTCAGATGACTTTTGCACTGAACCGCGCGGTTCGGTTCAGTTTGCGGTTTGCATCTCAGCAACCGAACCAAACCAAACCAAACCAAACCGCAAGAATAATGGATATTACTTAAACATGTACTAGCCAAATTACATAGCTCAAGAATAATCTTTTTCGATTCGATTTTTCCATTGTTGCACCATCAGGTTCGTTTCTAATTCCTTTCGATCTCTTTCAATTCATTTCCAGTGATGAATTTGTTTCCTTTATTTCTCAATAATTTGTTTCATGCTTATGTTTCTTCTTAATTTTACCTATTTTGATATAAGTTTTACCTAATATTTTATCATATAAACAGCAAAATAAAATGTCCTATGTTTATTTTGTAACAAGTTGGCAATATTAGAGTTAATGTAATATTTTTTTTATCTCGCGATAAACCGCACAAACCGAACCAATTCAAGCCGCATTGGTTTGGTTTGGATGACTTTTTAAAAATCAACCGAACCAAACCAAACCGTATGCTTTTTTATCTCGCGGTTCGGATGACTTTTATGCTCAAAACCGAACCAAACCGCACCGTGAACACCTCTAATGGATATTGTTCAACCAATCTCTATAGAAGAATAAAGAGTGAATCAAAACATCTTTCATCCCTACTGGATTGCATATGAGTAAGTGATTTGATGGAAGGTTCATACTTGATATGTTATGCATTATACAACAACGGTTATTTAATGGTGGCGTTAACGTTAATTTACATTGTTGAGGTTAACTTAAATTCAATTTAAGTAGGTTCATGTAAACTTAGTTTACATAACCTACTTAAACTGAGTCTACTTGTACATACTTAAAATAAGATTACGTAAAATCATTAAACAAGGTTGAAGAGGTTAAAGCAAAATTTAACTTTTAGTGTGTACACTCAAACTCAGTTTACATGACCTACTTAAATTGAGTTTTGGAAGAGGAAAGAAGGAAGAGACGTTAGTTTTCCAGGTGAATGGGTGAATTTGAAAATTTAATTTTATTTAAAGGTAATTTTATCATTTTAGGATGTAATCAGAAATATATGGGGTGTAATTAGAAAAATTCAGAGTTAAGACATGAAGGCAGGCACATAAACGAATAATTTTTAATCTGGACTTTATACAAAACTAGATTCAGACCCCTGTTAAGAACTTTTCCATTCCTATAATATAAAACATGTCATTTTTTTACGAGAA
>Ga0315915_1002760_pt1 | contig 22210 bp, 8 predicted proteins | sample MpolbnodulesMG_FD_207738 | JGI IMG/M metagenome (GOLD analysis project Ga0315915, IMG submission 207738) | Medicago polymorpha root nodule microbial communities from Los Angeles, California, United States - branched nodules | ecosystem: Host-associated > Plants > Roots > Nodule | place: USA... | reverse complement strand
GTCTCTTGCTTGTGTGCTTGAGCAAAGGAAATCTCTTGCAGTTGTGCTTGAGTAATTTGAAGTCTCATACTAGTTGTAGTATTAAGCAATTGTAATTTAAGATTACATTTTAGTGAACTTTCCTTGGAAGTGCAAGGGGGACATGACTACTTCTGGTTTGTGGAAGGAACTTGTATAATTGCTTTGTGTCTTTCTTCTCTCTCTCTCTCTCTCTCTCTCTCTCTCTCTGTTTTATCCACTGCATCCTAGATTCTGATTATCACTTCAGAAGCTAAACTTTATCTGCTTCTGAACAGTGACTTCAGTAGGAGAACACGAAGAAAAAGCAAACACAATTCAACCCCCCTTCTTGTGTTTTTCTCACCTTCACTCCCCTCTCCAAACATCATTCCAAAATGAAGAGGTAAGGCCGTTTCCCACTTCCCGCACAACTTCCGAATTAAACCAATTACTCCCTCCGAAACTCCCTAGCTTTACAATATCCTTCCACCATGAGGACGCCAATCTAGGCCGCCCACTAGCATTCTCCTCCAACAACACACCCGTACAACCACTATACCTAGCCCCCAAAACATCTTTCCAATGGGCAAAGTTCCCATCTAAAAGCCTCCACCTCCATTTCGCCAAAAGACTAATATTCATCACCCGGATGTCCTTTATCCCCAATCCTCCATTACTTTTATGATGACAAACGGACTCCCACTTCACCCTACTAATTTTCCTACCTCCTCCAACACCACCCCAAAGGAATTCTCTTTGAATACGAACCAACCTCTTCCAAACTTGCACCGGAAGTTTCAAAAAAGACAAGTAAAAAATGGGAATCGCATTAAGGACCGAGTTTAAAAGCACCACTCTACCACTAAAGCTAATATACTTATGCCCTCAAGTATTCAATTTCCCGCTTAATTTCTCCACTAATGGCTCCCATGTAGACATACTCTTCACATTAGCACCTACCAGAAGACCCAAGTACTTGAAAGGAACACATCCTTGCGTGCAATTTAGAAAACTACAAGCCATCTCCATAAACTCACTATCCACACTCACCCCAATCAATGAGCTTTTGAAAAAATTAATCTTCAAACCCGACACCATTTCAAAGCCTCTAAGAAGAGACTTCAAGGCCCAAAGATTATCCACCATTGGCTTACCAATACAAAGAGTGTCATCGGCATATTGCAAGTGGGAGACCACCAAAACAGTATTATCAAAAGTGAATCCCTTAAACAAATTACGATCCACTACAACCCTCATCAAGCCACTAAAACCTTCTGCAACCAACAAAAATAAAAAAGGAGCAAGTGGATCACCTTGTTTAAGCCCTTTTTTAATACAAATCTCCTCCGTTGGGCTACCATTGACAAGCACGGACATACTTCCTCCAAAGACACAAGCTTTCATCCAAGCCACCCACGTATCACACATACCCACTCTCCCCATCATAAACTCCAAAAAACCCCAATCCACCGAATCGTACGCTTTCTCAAAATCCACCTTGAAAATAAGGCACTCCTTTTTCAATTTCTTCACATAATCCACCAACTCATTCACCACCAAGACCCCATCCACCAAGGTCCTCCCTTTTAGAAACGCCGATTGAGAATGAGAGATGATTTCATTCATAACACACGCAAGTCTCCTTGCCAATACCTTAGCTAGAAGTTTATAAAGACACCCTAGTAAAGATATTGACCTAAAATCCTTTAACTCCAATGGCGATGACACTTTTGGGATCAAGGTCACAAAGAAGGCCAACATACTTTTAGGTAACAACACCTCATTAACATAGAATTGATCAAACATAATCCTCACCTCCCCTTTCAACAAGTACCAAAAATCCTTGATGAAAGCAAAATTAAAACCATCCGGCCTCGGACTTTTACTACCATCACTATCCCTCACCACCGCTTCTATTTCGACCAAAGAGAAAGGAGCCACCAAAAGACCATTATCGCAATCAGTTAGCCGCCTAAAGTCAACCCCTTCCAATTTCGGCATATCCCACCTATCTTCCGCAAAGTGCTCTGTAAAATAATTCACCACCTTCCTACGCACCTCAAAAGGGGACACCACCCAACCATCATTCTCCCTAAGGGCCTTGATAGAATTCCTACTCTTCCTAGCTTTGATACATTTGTGGAAGAATTTAGAGTTGACATCTCCCTCCTTAAGCCATCTTGATCTAGACCTTTGGGCAATCAAAGCATCCTTAGCCCTAAGAATCCTCCAAATATCTTCAAACTTCGACTTACGCAATCTCACCTCCAACTCGGTCAACACCCCCTCCTCCCCTTTCTCATCAAGCCCTTTAATTTCCCCAACAAGTAACTCAACCCTTTCCTCTATACCACCATATTCCTTCCTACTCCATTCCTTGAGAATAGGTTTAAGGCCCTTCAATTTTTCTTTAAGCACAAAACTCATCCACCCGGAAACATTTTGATTTCTCCAAGCCTCCTCCACCACTCCCTTAAAATCACAGTTTTGCAACCAAAAATTATTAAAACGGAAAGGTGTCGGACCCCAATTCCACCCTCCATATCTAGGAACCAAAGGGCAATGGTCGGAAACATCTCTAGGCAACACCCAAAGAGCAAACTCCCCCCGCACTTGACCCCACTCCTCCGAGATGAGCATCCTATCAATCCTACTCATAGAGCGACCATTAGGATATACACATTATTATGAGGATTTGGTAATCAAATATCAATGGTTGAAATTGCAATTTTTATATATCTTTGCATTGTGGCAATGACGCAAGTAATTTTAATTCCAAACGCATCTATGGATAGTTGAAAACTATTTTTAAACCTCCTTAGTCTAGGGTTGTATTCAAGGCTTGAATTATTTAGAGGAACACCCCTTATGTGTAATAATAATGTTCTAAAAGGGACTCCTTTATGCGTGATGTTTTGAAAGAAAAATTGTCATTCTCTGCGTTGTTCAACTTGGAAAGACTGAATATGATACAACCTAGCTATAATCATAATATGTTAAATTAAAGATGATGTGAACTACTATAAACAAGTGAAACAAAAAGATATGGTACTTTTTTATTTATATATTTAGAAAACTTAAACTGAAGACTTCATATAATTTTGTAGACTAAAATTAGAACTTTAGGCAAATTGAACTACTATTTATATAGTATTTATCTTTTGTCTGCTGACTAAATTTCCAAATTTCAGCAAGGCTGGAAATTTTGTTTTCGATTGGCTTCATAAAAATTTAGGCAGCATCTAACACGTAATATACCTCTTGAACTTTCCCGTTACAATCGGTTACTAAAATAAGCTTACTCATTTTGGAAGTGTTTTTGTTTTTGGAATAAAAGAGTGCTGAGCCCCAATTTGGAAGTGTGATTTTAAAAACATTAATAAGCCAAAATAATTTGAGTAAAAGGATGGTTCCTTAGAAAATATTATTATGTTGGGGTTGGTGTATTTTGAGCTATGCGAAGAATGGAGACGAAGAGCGAAGAAGATGATAACTCAGGTTCAAAATATAATGACGATGGTGAAGAATGTGAACACGAGGAAGAATAATAAAATTTGGGGATTTAGAGTTGACTCCCTCAAGTCAATTGTTACTTGAGTTGGGTTATACCGAAATATTTTATCCAAATATGATTTAAATTGATCCAAATATTTTATTTTATTTTTCTAAAAAAAGTAAGAAGTGTTGAGAAAATTTTGTTAAAGATGTCTTGTTTAAAATTTAAAAGTAAGAGGAAAATATATTTGGCCCGTATGCCACATCAGTATTCTATTGAGAAAATTGACAGCATGGACCAATCCAGTAGGGATTTCAAAACTAGTAATATTATGATAGTGACGAGATGTCCTTAATTGTTTCAGGCGTGATTTTATTAGAGTTTTGAGTCCCAACAATTGTAAAATTGTAATTCAAAACTCTATAATTTTGTTTAGTTTTAGGGTTAGTTACATCGTAACATAAGTAATTAACTTTCCTTGTTTTTAGCTAATCGGTTAGACAATTAGCATTTACTTGTGATGCAAGTTATAGCTGGAACATTTTGTATACATACTTGGTTCCTCAATCAATAAAGCTAATGCATTCACTTTCATACTTTCTCTTAATCTCTTAATTTCTCTTTATCATTCTTATAACAGTTTCTTATTCTTCAAGTTTCACAATTCACAAACCCTAGATCAATTTGTTCACCAACAAATTGGTATCTAGAGCCTAACATTACTTTGATCCAAGAAGAAGATCAATCCTGAATTCTTATGTGAACATTTTTTAAAATAGTAAAAGTTGTTTTGTGTTTGTTTATCAGAATAAAATCATTTAAGATTTTTTTTTTTCATCCTATCATTTTTTTTAATGTAACAAACCGATAAAAATCTCTTAAAGTTATTATTTTGTTGAAAAAAGTGGATTTTTTTTTCATGAAAAAATCTGTAACACAACATACTGACTCTAAAAAAACTCACGGGCTATAAATAAAGTCAAATTAACTTGTGTTATTTTTTTTTAACTTATATTTTGCTTAAAAATCTTTAGATGATAATTTCTAATTTTCTTTTTTAAGAAGTCAAACTAGCCCACCAAATTAGTATTTAGGAGAATCAAACTTGAGACTTAGAGATGAGAACATTCTAAGGTGTCAAGTCAACACCACAAGACCAATCTAAATGGGTTTAATCTCTAAATTATTTAATATAAATATTTCCTTTATCTATAAGAGAAATATCCACCTAATAGTTAATAGGTGAAATACCTCCGAGGGTTCTTTAAGTTTAACGTTTGTACTAACCTAGACTCTAACCCGTGCAATGCACATGTTTTGTAGAGGTTCATATGTAAGTATCAAATTGATTATATTATTATTTGCAGAGTTACATTCAAACTCATTGAAACAATCAAACTAATAAGTGATGATTGAGAGTGATCGACATGCACAATCTCAAAAAATCATATCAGCAACATTCAATTTCAATCAACAAAAATAAATATGGAAACAATGTCATAAATTAAATTCAGTGAAAAATGAAAGGTAGATATCAACACAATAAAAATAGGCTTAATATATCATTTGGTCCCTTAACTTATTTTCTGTTTTCACTTTGGTCCCCTAACTTTAAAGTGTCTCAATTTGGTTGCATAAATCTTTTGTCGTTTGCCGTTTTGTTCCTCTCCGTTAGTTTTTAACATCAAATGTCTAAGGTGAACCATGTTTAAAGGTGGTCCACCATGGACCTTATTAAAAAATTAATTTTAGCCCTTTGATTTTTTCTTTAAAAGAGGATTGTTGGATCATGGAGGGTCTATTGTATTTTACTATGAACCACTAACACCTCATATTTTTTTCACTTTTCTTCATCTTCTTCTCTCATCTTCATCAATCTTCCATTAACTTAGGAAAAAAATCCGGAATCCAGATTCAACCCTTTTTAAGTTCCTTATATTGAATTAAAAAAAAATGAATTTTTTCAGATTCTCTAATCATCATCATCCACGACAACATCAATAACAAATCAACAATAACAACAACAACGAAGCAACAACAACAGCAAATCAAATTCAACCCTTTTTTTTTTCTTTCTTTCATCATCATGAATTAATATTAAAAGAAAGAAAAGAAGAAGCAACAACAGATATGTGTTATAGGTATTATGTATGCAGAAGAAATTTTTTATATATCGATATGATAAAATTTTGAAAACTTGTGACTATTTTCAAAATATCAACATCACTGTAGTGTTTATATTAATTAAATTTTTATTTTATATGCAAAACACCGTTCCCATTGCAGATTTTAAATCTTTATATTTATATAAACAAATTTTTATATACATATATGAGAAAATCGATATGATAAAATTTTGAAAACTCATGACTATTTTCAAAATATCAACATTAATTAATGTAGAGCGTCTATTAAATAAATTTTTATTTTATATTTAAAACACCGTTAAATATTTAAAACGCACTCGTTGAGAATTTTATATGCATATATATGCAGAAGAAATTTTTTATGCACCGATATGTGATAGTCGGTATGATAAAATTTTGAAAACCCGTGATTATTATCAAAATAACCACTTTAATGCGGTGTTTCTATTAATTAAATTTTTATTTTATATGCAAAACACAGTTCAATGTTTGCATAGTTCCCGTTACATATTTTAAATGTTTATATCTGCAGAAACAAATTTTACATACATATATAAAAAAGTCGATATGATAAAATATTTTACACGTTTTGCATATAAATGTTTATTTCATATACAAAACATCATTCAATGTTTGATAGACAATTGTAAAATTAAAGAGATCATTAGTATTAGTATTAATAAGGACAATTATGAAATTTTCTGCACTTCGATTTTTAGATATTGTTAGTAGATGACCATCATCCGTAATTAATTTTTTAAAAAAAGAAATAAATTAGTTTCAGAGTTATCCGTGCAAATTGCTTAAAAGGAGATCATGAGTTTTAATAAGGACAATTATGAAATTTTGATATACTTCGATTTCTATATATTGTTAATAGATATATTATTAGTAGAACAAGAGAAACAAGTCCCTATGAGCTTAGCTCAGTTGGTAGGGACATTGCACAATTTATGCAAGACTAAAGTTTGAACTCCAGACACCCCACTTCTCCACATTTAATTATGTGAGCTCTGGCCACCAAAACCACTAGGGAAGAAAAACAAGAAGAAGAAGAACAAGAGAAACAAAGCTTGATACAGTGGTGATCCTCAACACTTTTGGTTCGATCTCCCTCTTTCTCTCTCTTAAAATGACTATATTTATTTATTTAATTTATTTAACCTTTTGTATCTGAACCGTTAAATAAATCTAACGGGTGACAATAGTGTGCAGGATAGTTCACATCGAAACAAAGTCCTTCCCTTAACCCCTAACAACTCAAACGAGATATTTCTCCTTTCCCAGCCGCTGTCACTGCTCCGACGCCCCCAAACCTAGCTGCACAGTTTCAACTCCGCCGTTAATCTCTACAATTATCACAAACTCTCTCAAAGGTTTCATCTCCGTTTTTTTTTCCAGCATCTTGTAACCTTTCTTAATTTCATATATCATTGTTTATTCTTTTATTTCTTCACCAATTTTGCTACTGTTATCGTTTTTTTTTTGTTTCTCAAAAAAAAATCCTTCTGTTTTTTTTTTATTTTTTTGGTGTTTAATGTATATTTGATTGGTTCTGTAAGTATATTTATTTTGATTTTATTGGAATGTGGTGTTCATACATGTGTATATTACGTGTTTGTTGAAATGCCTGAATGATTACAATCTAAAACACGTTTGTTTCTGTCTGTGCTTTACAACTAAGCCACAAATTTGAGCTTATAGCTTATGTCTTATTTGACTAAAAAAGACCCGTTTTGTAACCGACACTTTCTCACGAGCTTATAGCTTATTTTTACTAGGTTATAGTGGTTTGTGATAAGCTAATTCAAGTAGCTTATAACTTATCATTTTTTATCTCAATTTGAAAAAAATTCAATATATCTTATTTATCTCATTTCATACTTACAAGCTCATAGGTATGTGTGTTTGTCATCATTGAGGTCTTACATCGCTGTTGTAATGGCGTGGTAGTGTAGGCTTGGGACATGAAAGTGTGTTCCTCTCATGGTTCTGGGTTCGAATCCTCATGATGTTAACAATTCCTTTGTCGGGCCAGTCCATATAGGGATTTGCTTTGGCTTCAATTGGGCCCTGCTAGTGGACTGTGGGATTGGTTCTCGGGATTAGTTGGTTCTTAGGCCGGATACCGAGTTTTCAAAATAAAAAAATAAACTGTAGCTAGGAAACATTGAAAACCTTAATGTCGCAGCCAAAACTATTGCTGTTGGCATTTTTTTAAGACCATGATTGTTATTACCATCTTTTGGTGATGCTTTGACTTATGATTCGTGTATTTATGTTTTTCATGTAATGTATAGTTTCTTATCAACTCAAATGATTCAATCATGTGACTCCTTGGGTCAGGGCCTGTTCAATTTGATTCTCTTGTATATATAATTAATTGAGAATGCTAACAAGTGTCCTAAGAATATTGTTTAAGGAATTAAAAGAGGTTACTTTTGTATAGAAAAATGATGTAATTAGTGTTACCGTTCTACTAGTTTGCTGTGGCAATGTCAAGTTGCGATAGATATGTAGTTGATTTGTGAATTTTGTTAAGAAGGGAGAAAATGGGATTTTAGCAGCTGGAATTTGGAAATTTCTTTATTAACCTAAACTTGTCATCATAGAGATAAGAATTTACCTAACATACAAATTACAAATAAATCAGTTAAATTAGTAAGTAAGGTAGGTAAAGTTTGTAGGTGAGATTTAGAGAAAAACAAGAATAATCTCTAATTAACATTAATTAATTAGTAGACCAATAATTTACGTTGTTGAAAGTTGTGTTACGGAAATACGAATTCAATTTTCAGTTAACAATTTTTGTCTCTTTACCCCGAGTCTATTTTTCTGCTAAGTCATGTCTCTCTTGTCATAGTTAGATTGTTTGAAAAGAGTTCATTTTCTGTTAATGCTTTTTAAAATTGTCATTTTGCATATATGTAGTTGCGTAGCTCATGACCTGTCTTCATATGTGACATATAGGTTGAATTATAAAACAATTCATGGCTGAAGAAGCACAAGTGGTTGAGCATGGAAGTGAGCTGGGAAAGAGGAAGTTTGGTAGGAACCAAGGCCGTAAAAAGTCAAGTAAGAAACCAAAAGTGATGAAGCCACCACACGGACAGAAGAAAGTTAAAATCAACCAACAAATGAAGAAACTTTACAACAAGCGAGCACGCGAGTATAATTCTGATGATGATGAAGATGAGACAACTGCCCCTGCTACCGGGAGTACTAGACGTGTGGCATCTATGAAGACTAGAGGCGTCGCATCTTTCACCAAAAATAAGCACGTGGAGGAAGACATAGAAAGTGAAGATCTATCCGAAGATGAAGGGGTAGCAGAAGGACAAAGAACACAGAAGAAGCATGTTACTGATAAGAAAGTTAATTTCTCTGAGGATGAAGATGATGAGGAGGATGAAATTCAGCCAGGAATTACTAAATTCAGTGAAGGTTGTAAAGCATTCAGGATGGCCTTCAAGAGTATTATAAAGAAGAGTGTTTCTGATGAGTTGTTGGTAAGCTAGGTGCTCATATATCATGCTAATGTTTTATTAGAGAAATAAAAAATTGGTATTCTAAAACATGAACAACTCTACAGGGTCCAGTATTGTCAGATCACAAGAGTCTTGTTATAGAAAAGCTTGCGGAAGAGGAGACAGAGCGCAAGATCAAGGGAGAGACAAAAAAGGAAAAGCTGATGGTAATTTTAAATTTCAAGTTCACTGTGATTTTTATGATATCCCAATTAGCACTAAAATTTATGTGTATCTCCAATTATCGTAGACCAAAATATTATCTATCGGGTAAGCAGTCTGGCAATTGCTAACTTATTGCTTGTTACAGCTAGCAGAAAAGGGACATGTCACACCTGCTAATTATTTGGACGCGCACGAAAAGTTTCTTATAAGTGTAGCGACAAAAGGAGGTAAATGAGTTTCTTTCTCTTTTAAATAGAGGTCTATTTTATGCTTCTTTATTTTTATCAGTGACTTACATTTACTCTTGCTTATTTAACTGTTGCTGTGAACATGGACTACTTCTGATTTCTTTCAGTGGTCAAGCTGTTCAATGCTGTAAGTTTTATCCTAACATTTGCAAATTTTGTTTTCTCCAAATTTTCCTCCTCTCTTTGTCGCTTTGTATGATAATCATTATTAAATTGAAGGTTTTATACACACTTGTTGCAGGTCAATAAAGCTCAAGTTGCTCAGAAAGGGCTGGACCCCTCAAAGAACAGGGATGCAAAGGGTAAGTTGTTTTATACTGCAACAACAAAATGCGAGACATTAGAAAGATTCAAGTTAGTAGTTTACTTTCAGCATAACCGTCGCAAGTAAAGAAAAAGGAATCTCATTTGGGGATTCATTGTTTCAGTTTATCTTTTATACAGGGAAATTTAACACAACTGTTTTGGCCATTCTGTCAGTGTTATCAAATAGTGGCTCTTTAGTGTAGATGATTTTGATGAATTCACTATGAAAACAGTGAGCTGCATACAACCTCTTTGGGCCTTCGGCCATAGTGGCTGTAGCATCTATAGGGAAATGAAAATGTTTTCTTTAATAATAAAACTTGAGGCAGCATGCGAGCTGTATATGACCTATTTTTAAAATAGAAAACTTAAGAGTCAGGATGTTATTATTCCTATAATCACCTTAATACGTAAACTTCTCTCAATGTTTAAACCATGCTCTGCCACATTTTTTTTCTACACATCGTCCTCCTCCTCCATTTCCAGTGAGGAAGATGATCCTTCAATTCATTTTTTTTAAAGAGGCAGCATGTGAGGTGCACAACATTTTTTTTCAACCTTAATAAACTTTATTATGCAGCATACCATTGTTTTTTAGATAATTAATTTCTTTCAACCACTATGCTACGTCTGCTATTTGCCTACAATGCTATGCTATTCCACTATTTTCCACTATCCTCTATTGATGACACTGATTTTTGTATATGATATGACTACCATGCTGAAGATTTGTTTGTGATATGATGTTCTAAGAATGAGGGGAAAGAGTTAACAATTAACCTATTTAAGTATTTAATTGTTGAAAAATAAGAGGGGTCGGGACTTGGGACCATGCTCCTCCAAATAGAACCATCCCTGTCAGAATTCTCGATTTCACTTTTTCTTTTGTTCATACCTATCTGTTCTATTTTTTGTGGTTCCTAATATACTCAAAATGTTTGCCCAATTCTTACTATCTAATTTGTGTGTTCTGTCAGTTTTAAAGAAGCGCACCAAAGAAGCCTTCTTTTCGGCGTTAGGGAAGCCAGCTATTGGCACCTCTGCAAAGGTGATTGTTACAACTAGTTCTCGTTCAGTCACTTTTTCATTGGAAGTTCTTTCTGTTGATAATTTCAATCACTGTTTAAAACTAGGGTTAGAACTAATTAGGCCCGAGTCTGCTTAATTCTGTTGAAGATCAAGGAGAACCAAAATGTATATAAGTTGAATGCTCAAGTCCAAATTATTTACTCTATTTATTTAGACTTGAGCATTTACATACGGACACTTTGGTTCCCTTTATTCGAAAAATGAAAGAAACTCGGAGCTTGAAGAAATTTGAATTTCTTTTTTGCAATTCTATACATCCGATTTTGTGAATTTATATGCATGTATACATCTGATTTTATGAATTTATATGCATAAATGTCTATTTTCTCTTTAGAATTATTAGTGTTTATGACCTCTAAATTAATGTGATATGGAACATGTTTAATTTGATATTAATTTCTTTTTTTATTAGGTCTTCCACTTTAAAATTGTTCTATTGTATATGCTTAGACAAACTGGATGAACTTTGAACATGATGTTTTTAGTACCTCTGCTTTCATTGAAGCAGTAACAGAATAAGAAAAATGTTATATATATCGACATTATTATGTTCAAAACAATGCTAATTTTCATTGCATAACTGCTACATGTGTTTCTTGAATGAGTTATAGCTTCCATCGCGTCCCTAATTATCAAATTGCTTGGATTTTGGATATGCAGGCCAATGCAAGCACAAACAAGGGAGAAGATGAACAACCTTCTTGGGCTCCATTACGCGATAATTATATGCTGACAAGTTCGAGAATAAAGGATTGGGACAAAAACGTACCAGTAAGTTTATTTTGAAGTTACTATTATACTATCATCCAGCTACCTTGTACTCATCATGTTGCTTAACTGCAGGGTAAAAATGAATCAGATGACATTGAAAAGATTTCCCAAGATAGCAGTTCCGATGAAGATTAAGGTTTTGAAACTTGAAAAGGCAGCATCGGCGTGTTTCTAGTGGGATAATCGGTCAAATTTTCAAAATTGTGTTCCATTTCTGCTCATTATGTTACTAAAGAATGGAATTGGAGAAACTTGATGGCTGATTGGCTGGCCTTCGGTATAAACTAACCAATTTTGAATTTGTTCACTGAACCAATGGTGAATAGAGTCTCTTTATTATCCAGTTGTAATAGGAATATGGTTCTCTGTAGTAATAGACTATTTATGGTTTTATTGCCGAAAAGTAAATCATCCAATTAATCGAAAGCTTGGAAAATCTTTAATTTCCCATTTTGATGAGGAACTTTTATGCAAACGGTTTAGTATTTGATTTCGTCGTAGGGTATTGGAATTGTTTTTTCTTTTTAACAGAAGAATATTACTGAGTTTGATTAATAATTAGAGAAACGATACAATGTGAAATGGAAAGTCCGAGTAACTAGCCATAAATGGGGTTTGTCAACTATAAAACTGAAGGTCACCCTTAAGCTCGAGAATGTATGTTGAGAGTTCCCAGCTTATGAATAATCATGTTGAAAAAGCTGCAGGTTCAAGAGGTTTGGTGAAAAAATCTGCTAACATGTAGGTTGAAGAAATAGCAAGTAATTTGAAGAGTCCAACTAGATTTTTTCCCACACAATATGGCACTCAATGTCTATGTGTTTCGTTCTTTCATGGAACATTAGATATAGAAACTTGAAGATCATGCTGAGAAGATGACCATTGAAGCTCACATGTTGTAGATGTGAGAGCTCTATATTTGGCTTTGGATGAAAAATATTAGACGTTGTTTAACTTTACAGACCTGCCTACAACCTATACCATGCTTACTCTAGGTAGCTCAACTAATTACCAGGTATCAACTCTTTGCATGATAGCAACACACTCGGTTTATTTTACAGCCCCATCAAAAGTTTGAGGTTCAATAGCATTAGAAAATAGAAATAGTGAGTAGATACTTTAGCTGAGCAGGTGAAATAGAATGACAAGTCTGGGTGGGATCAATTCCAAAAGGTATCACCCAGCTAGGCGAATCACAATATGTGTTATTAAGTACGGCTGATACCATTTGGATGTGTTTCGATTCTTCCGAACAAGAGAGGTTAGGGTACCATTTTCCAATGGCGGAGCCACTTATCATTGAGGGGATGCACTTGCATCCCCTGGCTTTTAGAAATTACACCTAAAATTCTTATTTTTTTTCCACTCTGAACCTCCTGATTTTTTTACTCTGAACCTCCTGACCATCTCTCTGCATTGCTAGTTTGTACCTTTTGACTTTTCTTGGTTCACTTTTTTTCAAATTGTACGGATCCAAGATATAAACTATGGTATCTAGTAAACATGGACATAGGCATACTAGGCTTTCAACTCAATTTTACCATTTAATTTTGCCTTTAAGAACATTTTCCTTTTACATTGATTTGTGTCCGTTAATTTGTTATATAACATGTGAATATTACTTTTTAGTTAAATATGTTATTGGTTCCTATAAAATTGAAATCTTTTAAGTTTAATTTTTACTTAATTTTAATAGTTTCTTTAGTCCTTAAAAAAAATTCTACTCAATATTAGTTCCTACTCAATTCAAATTCGTTTAATTTATGCTTTAAACTCGTAAGTTTTTGAACAATTTTTTGCAGACGTGTTAAAAACATTACTAAAAGTTCCTCCGCAAAAATTATCGCAAAATTTGATTTTCAACGTCCATGTTTTGTTACTTTTATCTTTAACTTTTGATGTTTTAAAAAATTCATATTTAATTCGTTTCATGTTAAAAAAAATTCTAAATTTTAGTAAATAAACCTTTCATAGTGTTTTAAACTAATCTCAAAAAAATCGTTCAAAAATTTAAGAGATTGAGGATAATTAAACAAACTTTGTTTTAGCTGGGACTAAAATTATAAGTAATTTTTTTTAATGACTAAAAAAACTATTAAAATTAAGTAAAGACTAAACTTAAAAGTTTCCAATTTTATAGGGACCAGAAACATATTTAACATTAATCCTAAACTAGCAAAAAGACAAACTTAAGAGTCGAAACCCTTGTTCTCGGTTTGAACAATTTAGCATTTTGCCTATTATAGATGTTAGTTTTGGCATGAAAATATATATTATTATAATTATTAATTAATTAAAAATTTAACAGTTTGAACCCTCTGACAACAATTTAACAGTTTCCTTCATATCTTTGCACAACCGTAACTAGCTTCCAGGTAGCTCTTTCATTACTTGAATCTGGTGAGGAAGATATATCTGCTGTATGCAGCCGAGGGCAATGAAAGTCTTTAGGAAAGGCTGGAACCTTTTCAGATCTAGTAGATTTTCTCAGACTTTGTTCTTCAGTATGAGAGTGTGAAACATGCTGATTTATATGCAATGTGGATGTTTCATTTTCTTTATATTAGTTATGGTCATAGTTTAAGTTTTAGCTTGATCAACATGACCAAGAAGAAATTAAAAGAGTCTAAATCATTATCACATCTCATATCATGATTATACGAATCAACTTTAGAGAAATAAGGAAAAATATGTCAAAAAATAAATAACATTCCTATAGATATGGTTCTATTTTGCTGCCTTCTGCAATGTGATGTGCACTGGGCACTATTTAGCATGAGGTTGGTTTTGATAAGTGTGAATGAAGTCCCTTTTTCTGTTACCTTACCTATAGGAACCAAAGTAGAGAGAAGAAGAAATTAAAACTCATAAAAGAAAACAAAATGTTGCATGCTACCTTGTTAAGAAAGAATTTTTTATGGTTACTTTGTTTACACAGCACAGCCATGTGAGTATTAGAAGAAGAGGAAGGGAAAGAGCACAAATTAAATGACGTATTAAGTTTGAGGATATTCTTGTGTCAGCGGGCCACAACATATAAATTCTTTTTTTTTTCTTCTTAGGGACAACATATAAATTCTTGTTTGCTCATTTACATGCAAAATAAAATGCTCTCTACATTTATTTTCTTTTGATGTTATTATAAATTTAAAAAGCATTAATTGGTATATAAATTCACAGTAAAATATTTATATTTACTTCTCCTGAGCTATTGTGCAATGTGCGTCACATTGTTAAAGAGTTCTAGATGAGATAAGGTTTGAAATGTGGTTTATAAGCGAGTGCAATCTTTACCTTATAAGTTGCTTTTGTAAAAGTTGAGTTAGGTCAGCCCAAATTAACATGATATTAAAGTCTATTCAAGATTTGTTGGATCACCGGCTATCAAGCCATTGCTATTAGACCACTCGGATAACGCTCCAAATATTCAGTCATGGACGTGAGGGGTTGTGTTAAGAGTCCCACAATGAATGAGATAAATGATTGAACATGGACCATAAATGATTGCAATCCTCACCCTACATAAGACCTTAATGAATTCACATGATGAGACCTTTTGGGCAAGTATGACTTGTTAGTATCACGTCAATTTTAATGGTTTAATGTCTGATACATAAGAGAGATAACACATATTCCTCCTAATGTCTTGAATTTTTGGATGAAGATGTCTTGTCCCACTCTTGTGGTTTTAGAGCAATTGCACGTTGCTGCTCTTGTCGCTACTCCAGACTTCCCATAAAATGGTATCAGAGTTGGTTCAACTTGGTGGAGCGGGGGTGCGATTGTGTTATTTGAATCAAGTTTAGGACGTTAGAGACTCGTATTTGAAAGATAGATTGTTGGGTTTATGTCTGAGTGATTAGTTCTATATCGACTATGAATGAGTACAATATTGGATATATACGAGAGGTGACACATATTTTCAATGCCTTAAAATTTTGGTTGAAGATGTGATGTCTTACCCTCTTATGGTATTATTGACTTGTTGTTACGTCCAGACTTCTCAACAATGCTTATATTGTGTCTTTAATTTTATGTTAGTTGTTGCGTGTTAAAATATCACAATGCTTATATCATGTCCTTAATTTTATGTTAGTTGTTGCGTATTAAAATCACAAAAATGCTTATACTGTGTCTTTAATTTTTTTTGTCATTTCAAATAACAAACCAAAAATCAAAATCTATAACAAAGGAGCTGAACTCGTGCCCCTACCACCATTGCCAATATATGCAACCACCAAACAAAACAACACAATGTGCCAATTTCATTACCAATATATGGTCCTATTAGCATGATGTGCTAGTTTGGTTGTAACATCTTATATTAACTTTGTATGTGCTGTGTTTGCCTTTCTAGCGTATGATTGTGTGGGTGTTCTTTGCAACCCTTTCTAAAAGGTTAGTTTTTTTTTTTTACTATAATGTTGGGTCTTTGTCCCATATTTTTTGATACAGTTGACTCCTTATAGATACAAATGCATAATTTTGATCTTAAATATCTGTAATAATTTATTAAAAAAAACCTTTAATTCTTACAGATTAGGGGAATTTTGATACAATAACTCGTAAGGAGTTAGGTGATTATTGGAAGATGAAGTAATCTATTAATCATTTGAGTTGCAAGTTGAACAGCAAAGAAGTTTAGTGGATGATACCAAGCTTTGCATAAAAAGATAAACAAATTCACTTTGATTCCTTCAAAATAAAATAAAAAATCACTTTGATTGCCGGACGTAATAATTTTAATGTTATTTTTAAATTTAGTTTTTGCATAAATAACAAAATTAGAGAATACACAATCTGATAGTGGGTTTTATATAAGGTTAAATAAGTTTTTCGACTCTATAAATATAACGAAATTCGATTTTAGTCCATAACAAATAAAATTGAATATTTTTTTACTCAAAATTTGTTTTACTTTTCGTCCCTAATAGATACAATTTTGACATGTGCTTAACATTTCTTTACCTTAATAATAATATAGACATACAAAGGTTAAAGATGATAAATCGACATGACAAGGACACATCTTGAACATAAAAGAGTCATAATCTTGACATATATATGAATATAAATTAGTCATTGGGGACCAAAAACAAAACAAAAAAATTGTGAGGATGAGAACATCCAATTTTATTTATTAGACTAAAGTCAAAATTCACTATATCTTTAAGAACGAAAAACTTATTTAACCATTTTATATATTACCCCGATACAAAAAAAAAAGAATAAAAATAAATGCTACTACCGAAATTTGTTGCCCTTCATTTGCTAACAAGCCTCTAAAAATGTCAAAAATACGCCTATAAAAAATTACGGTCCAAACCTCACGGGTCGTAACTCCCGCTCACTCAAGTTTGGGAGTTACCATATGAATCCTTTATTATAAACGCCCAACTTGATGAGCTGACACCTTTGCCCTAATCTCTCCCTAATTTCCCTCATAATCCCATATTAATTGCTAGCCTAAACTGCCAATACCCAAGTAAATCTCAACCGTTGTTTGCAGACGTTTCATGTACCTCTATCAACCAATCAGATCCTTTGTTGAAATCAGAATTGGTGCTCTTTCTCTCTCATAGGGTATCAATTGGTGCTCTATCAACCAATCCTACTTCTAACTCTTTAATAGGGTGTCAATTTTCCATCCAAGAGTAATTTCAGAGAAAAAAATGGCAGCCTCATGTATTGAAAATGCATTCTGGTAAGTTGTTTAAGAGATGGAATGAGATGTGGAAGCATATGTCGAAGTCAATCTCCTAAGCTACAGTTACACGAAGCCACGGCACACAATATATTCATTATGAGGTCGAAAAAGAAAATGAGGCGACTGAAGATAGTTGTTGTGGTGTAGCATCTTTGCTAAAGATGGATTTCCTACCCTGTTCAAGATATATTCTTTTTTGTATTCATTATAATAATTAGCATTTGTCACACTGATTGTACCAAGATTGAATCATAATAAGATGGACGAAAAAAGTGAAAAGATATCTTGAAGAAATGGCGTTTCAATTCAAGAAAATTCACATTGATATTAAATTCATATGTTATAATTCAAATTCATTCGAAGAAGCCAAGATTTCTTCAAGAAAAGACTTTTTAGTGAATTATTTCAAGCTAGCATTTGAAACAAAAATATTGATATGGCTTAAAATTATGAGTGATGATACTATGGAATCTGCCGATACAGCTCAAGATAACATAAGCGATTCAACTACGTACGTATACCTTAAGGTTGTTTTATCTTCTTTCATTTTATTCTATGTTTTTAATACCTCCATGATTGGCTCTAATTGGGTAAATAAATTTTTGTTAATACGTTTTAGATTTATTGTATTAAAGCCTAAATTAGAAAGACCACTACATACAACAGTTGCCTTTCATTATTGTTTCTGTTAATTGGTGTCGGTAAAATGTCATAGTGGATCTCAAAAAATTTATGCATAGTGTCACACGGATCAATATATTTACTTGGTTTTGTTTATTTTTTATTTTACAATGTATTGCATTGCATAAATTTTCTACAGTCCTTGAATGAAGTTTTTAATTGAATAATGTCAAGATTCTACTACTCATATATAGCATTCGAAATGTTACAAATGGAAAGGTAGTACATAAATGAATTCAAACAAGCTTCCTTTTGTTAAAAAAAGTACTATATGACAATTTAAGGCCCCTGCATGGTGCAACATGTTGACTGTGGCACATCCACACATAGGATTTCACTTGCTATAAACAACTGGAAGAATTATACCCGATAAAACTGCTTTGATATTCCTCACCAATATTAACGCACCTTCAAGTTGTTTGTGTGAAATTGGTGTACTGGTTCGAAGGCCAATCATTTTGATGAAAGATCATATAACTCACCCATGCGTCTCTCGGATGCACTATAAAATCCTATTAAATTAAGTCATGTAAGGTCAATCATTTTCCTATAACTTATTTAACATCAATGTAAATATATAATATAATTTATTGATCTCTATTATAGTCGATAGGACCCGTACACGTATGAATTGCTTTTACAGATATATTAGGCAACTAAGCATTTACTGCACACCATCCCACACACTCTACCTTCCTATTTTATCCTCCATCAAAATTTAAACTTTTCATGCAAAAAAGAGTGTCTCAAATCATCATTAAGCGATTACTAAAGAATTTATATACTCATTTGACTTCAAATAACAAATATTACATCTTTTGAACTGATTACATTATAGTTTTGCGTTTTTTAATTTGAACTATTTTTTTTTTATCATGAGTTAAGACCCAAAACTGAATAATCAAGCCTTAACTCCCGAACTATTCAGCCTGAAAAGTCTCTAATTATTTGGAAAAATGATATTTGAACAACCATTTTTGATAACTTTTGTGACAACTTCCCCTTTCATACTCACATTATCTTTTTACTTTCTCTCTCTATTGCTTTGGTTTTTGTGCCAATATCTCATTTCCTTTGTAAAATTTTAGTTATTGCAAAAGTTGTCACAGATGTGGATGCTCAAATAACACAACTCATTTATTTGTAATATTTTGTTGTTGCTAAATTATATTTTGGTTTTCCTTTTTAAAATTTTGTTTTGTCCTTTAATGATAGTCATGGATGAAATTTATGTTGCTCCAAATTCAAACAATGTTTAAACTTATGTTGATTTGAAACCAAACAATGTTGATGGTCCCGTTGATTTGAAATCAAACATTGTTGAGGTTTCCGTTGATTTGAAATAAACTATTGATTCTAAAAAGAACATTGTTAAGTCTGATGTTTCCAAATGTGCTGATAATGAAGTTGATACGGTGAAATACTGTCGCACAACTGGAATATAAAGTTAGAGATGATTTGTTTAATTTGGTATGTTGTCAAACCGGTATAGGAAAAACAACAAAATGCTGTTTTTTCTCTCGAAACCTCACGCGCCTCGTGCATGGTGCTTAAAAGCAATGCATTTCAACAATGTTTTGCACACGCGGACGTACGACAACCCACTCGGGGCGTGTGGCACCTGCTTCCAGTGTGTTTTTGTCTTTTTCTCTGTCTTTTTGAGTGCTTTCTACATGCAAACTTGTCTTGAGACTTGAGATAGAATTTCCAAACTTGTAATGTCTTCAGATGCCTTTTGAATCTTCATTCCATGTCTTTCCAATTCTTCACGAGGTGTCTTGCTTCGCCGAATTACATGACTTTTCAATGAAATACATCAAAACACCTAAAATTTGCTTGGTTTAGAGAAAAACTAGAAGTACTTGTTGCGATATGAAAAAATTACAAGATATCGCGTAAACCATATGCAACTTAATCAACTGATCTAAAACTTTACTTATTTGGGTCAAATCATGACAAAAATATGTTGAAAATAACGCAAGACAATCTACCATCAATAGAGAGGCATGAAGCAAATTACAATGAATATTTTCTAATGTAAGGGAGGCCCGAACTATCTATACAACAGATAAGATATATAAAGAGGGGGATAACCCCACCATTTAAAAGTGAAGAGAGGCAACCTTTGACCATTGTGAGCTAGCTCATCAAATGCTCGGTTGCCTTCCCTAAATATATGAGTGCTTGTTTCCTTTAAATTTGTCTTGGGACCTATATAAATTTCCCAAACTTGTAATATCTTTATAGGCCTCTTGAATGTTCATTTTATGTCTTCTCAATTCTTCATGAGGGGTCTTGATTTGCTGAATTACATGATTTTGCAATAAAATACATCAAAAACACCTAAAAATTGTTTGGTTTAGGGAAAAACTAAAATTACATTTCTCGATATGAAAACTTTATAAAATGTCTCTTAAATCATTAGCAACTGATCTAAAACTTCTCTTATTTAGGTCAAATCATGACAAAAATAACAGAATAATATGTTAAAAATAACGTAAGATGATCTGTATGAGCCGAAGAGGCATGAAGCAAATTACAATGAGTATTTTCTAATGTAGGGGAGGCCACTATATCTATACAACAGATCAAATATATAGCGAGGGTATAGTCCCACCATTGACAAGTGAAGAGAGGCAAACTATGACCATTGTGAGCTAGCTCATCAATAGCTCGGTCGCCTTCCCTAAATATGAGTGCAACAACAATTCAACTCTTGAGGAAGAAACAAGCAATTAGACCATCTATTTTTATATTATTATTTTTGGATAGATGGTCAAGACTTTTAAAAAAATATTTAATTATGTGATATTCAATTAAAAATATCAATATTTTTTAAAAAGTTATTAAAACGAAATTCAGTGGCATTTAATTGATATTTGGCTTAATTAATGATTTGGTCCCTTAAGTTATTTGTTGGTTACATTTTCGTCCCATAAATTATTAATGTTACAATTTGATCCCTTTAAGCCATCTTCCGTCAACAAAATAAATCTCAATCGTCAAAACCGTTAAGCCAATGTCTAAGGTGGATACACATTGCAAGTTGTCACATCACCGTTCACATGTACCTATTTAACGTTTTGACAAAAGACTGACGGTGATGATTTATTTGTCTAAAAGATACTAACTTAAGGACCAAATTATAACGTTAATAACTTATGAGACCAAAATGTAACCAACAAATAACTTAAGGGACCAAATCATTAATTAAGCCTTGATATTTTCACAAATTTTAAATTTTTTCTTGGAGTTATAAAAAATAAAAATTTCGATAAATTATATTGTGGATTGATTTTACAATTAAAAATATATATACATCACCCGCTGAATAATCTCACACAAAGCCATTCCTTCAAAAAAAAAAAAAAAAAAATCTCACACAAAGCCATGATAGTATCTTTGCCATCCTCAAATTTTAAATAAGTGTCAATTGTTACACATTATCGTAAAGTTATATCCACTTATCTTCAAATGGCTACCTCTCTTAGGTTCTTCTTTATGTTCACTATCACTCTCATTTGCCCAATTTTCCACTACCGATGGATTGTACAATCCAACATCATGTTACCAACAAATCAACAAAGCACAGAAAAAATAACCCACTTGCACATTTTTTACCATGACATCTTAGAAGGTAAAAATCCAACGGTTGTACAAATTATAGATCCATTAAATACGATTGGTTTTGGAGCAAGTTACATGATGGACAACCTCTTAACCGAAGGACAAGAGCTAATCAAAACCTGTTGGTAGAGCTCAAGGAATGTTTGGTTTGGCATCTTTGCATGATCGTGGAATGGTTATGTTAATTAATCTTGCTTTTACTGAAGGTGATTTTGCTGGTAGTAATCTTAGTATGCTTGGAAGGAATCCTGTTCAAGACACGGTTAGAGAATTGCCTATTGTTGGTGGCACGGGAGTTTTTAGGTTTGCTAGAGGATATGCCACTGCTAAGGGTCTGTTTGGTTCGAAAATTAGGAGGGGAGGGGAGGAATTTTAACGGAGGGGAGGGGCGGGGAGATATTTTAATTAAAAGTGTGTTTGGTTCACAAGGGAAGGGGAGGGATTTT
>Ga0315915_1002757_pt1 | contig 22217 bp, 8 predicted proteins | sample MpolbnodulesMG_FD_207738 | JGI IMG/M metagenome (GOLD analysis project Ga0315915, IMG submission 207738) | Medicago polymorpha root nodule microbial communities from Los Angeles, California, United States - branched nodules | ecosystem: Host-associated > Plants > Roots > Nodule | place: USA... | reverse complement strand
TAAACGTCCTAAATCATGGAAGGAGAAATTGGATAGAAAGAAAAAGGCGTGCATATCAAGGAAAAATGGAAAACCTAAAGAAAATTTGGTAATTCACTCCCAACTTTATTATTATATAATTTGTTGTATGACAGTGGAGTGTATGTATTTTTGCTGATGATTTTTAATCCTAATGCCTGCGGTTCCTACTGGCTTTGATGTGTTTAGATGTGTTTTAGTTAATTTTGGGGTCTAGTTTGGCCTCCTTTAGTGCTTGTATTTGCAGCTCTCCCATTTACTTCTTGATACTGTGATTTATTTGTTAAGTAAAATTTATTGTTTCAAAAATAAATATGTTACTTATACTTCAATTATGCAGGAAAAAGCTTCAGTAACAGATGATGGTGCACATCCCCTTCATACAAGTCCCACTTTTACTCAATTGTTGAGTGTAAGCAATTAATTCATTTGGCTGTTGTGCCTTTTTTTTTTTTTCTGCATGCGCTACTGTCATCTGTGACAGAATTTTCATCTGGTTTTTTGTTTTGGTGTTTCAGCTGTTATCTGAGTTGTAGGCATGTTAGTTTGGTTCCTTGTTTATTATTGTTCTGCTGTTTGGTGTCACCCTTTAGGGTGTAATTTTTTTTTCGGTTGCTTTGAGTTGTTAGGTGCGTCTTGCACCGGCTCGGCCCTAATAATATTTGCTGATTTAAGAAAATAAAATTCGTAAAATATATTTTTTATATTATCTTTTATAAAAGTTTATTTAACCTTTCCTAATCATATGCAGCAACAACTGGACTACAACTCAACTTCTCTATCTTCAGATTATGTAATTTTGGATGGAAGCCATACTCGAGGTGGAAGCCACATTGACACATTGGGGATGCACAACAAATTTTGGTGACTCATGAAAAGGAAGACCTTAGGGACACTACCTTTTTCGCATGACATCTTTGCTTTGCAGTTTTGTGTGGCTTTTGTTAATGATAGTTAACTTGATGGAAGTTAGGAATGCTGCAGTTTTGTAGCTGTGCTGCCTTTTAATTTATAAGTAGTAGGGGGTCTGTTGAACCTTATGGTAGTTGGTTTTATTCCAAAATGCTTTGTAAGAGGATTATGAATACCTTTTGATTTAGCTTTGTTAGCTCCATGACTTTGTATTTTTGGTTGCCTTTCACCATTGTCTTATGCTTTTTTAAGAGTTATTAATTAACTTGCATTTTCAAAACAAAAAAATAACAAAGGAAATCACAGAATTAGACACTGAGGTAAATGATAAATCTGATTTTTTTTTTTTTAGAAACAGCTACATTTATTAATGACGAGTGTGTGCAAAGAGCACAACAAAATTCGCGGCCAGCAAAAACAAAATACAAAGGGTACTAATATACCAGAAACCCTACAACCAGCAAAACCCCTCAAAACAACAAAACAGCAAAAAACCTCCTAGCCTAAAGCGCTAACAGCAGAAGCACACAATCAGACCAGCACCAGAAACAATAAAATTGAGATTGTCATATGCAAACTAGCAGAAAAATCAGCACTCCTATCTCATCCACTTCACAACTTGAATTACTGAAAATTCTATCATTTCTCGCCCTCCACAAACTCCAAACCACGGCATGCCAAATCAACCGGAAACCTCTACGAATCCTATTATTACTCGCAGCGCCATTGCAGCCCTCCCAGCTTCGCATGCATGGATAGCACTTCACCTTGATTCTACCATAGTATACTTTTAATTTTTGAGCAATACTTTATTTTGGCAGCAGATAATACTTCACCATTGCTTCATGTTGTATTGACTTCAACAAGCATTTTAAGCTCATTCCTTTATCAAATTCAGATACCTAGTTAGCATATAAAGAGCAAATTATCATAGTTACATAACTCCCAACAGATACACAATACAATTACTACTCCAAACTATCGTATAAAACGTAAAGAAAACAAGAAAACAATAACACACAACCTGCAGAACCTTATTCCAGAAGTAATTGCACCATATATTCTAGAAGTAACCACACATTCCAAATTTAAAAGCTACTGCAAGCAAGGACAGGAGTTCGTGTAATATTCCTTACTCTATAACAATTACCTAAATTCAACTTCACAAGACACACCAATTTTCCCTGCCCCAAGCATGTAGCTTAATTATTTATCCATAAAAGATAATCAAACATCAGTGAAACAGGGAGGCAATACCACATTTTAATCCATAATTTACAACAAGCAATTCACACTAAGTTATTCTCCATTAAATTGGATCAAATCCACATGGATACATAAGCCAAAAGCCACAAATGAATCCTAAATATATAATTGAAGTTAGGTAATTGAGATAGAATGACACTAACCCAATTTTACACAAGATACCATTCCATTGTGTTTTTGAAAGCACTGTCCCAAACACAACTACATGAATCCATCAATTCCATATGGAAACCACATGTATAATGTTAATATTGGCATCAGCATGTAACACTGTCTTTTTATAATTCTGTTATTCAGCTTATGCAAACAGAAGACACAAACACAATATCAGATGCATTTCTACAATTCAAAGTTGAATCCTTTCAAATTTTTGATTGAACTTAGCTTATTCTAGTTTCATTCTGCTCTCTCTTTTTCCTTTCAAAATTGCAGTTGTTTTTGAAAAATTCTTCTTTTGATCAAAATTTGTTGACCAAAACAAAATTAATGGATAAGCTACATACTCGCAGGTAAACATGAAAAAGAAACCAATCTTATTCATTGTTAACAAGTAATGCTAAATGATTCCCCCAAAACAAATCAAACATAGAAGGAAAAAGTGGCTCACCATTGCAATGGCATCAGACTGTGTTCGACGATGTAGAGAGCGAATTACTGAGGCGTTACCAATTTCTCACCGAAAATCAAAAATCGAAACTGCCTGTTAGAACGACGGGAGACGACATAAGTTCATAGTGTGCATCGAAACTGCATCGAAGAAAAAGAGAGGAAGGGGATTAACTGATTGTGGTGACATCGCAGGATATGGAGAGTTCTGATGAATTGAAGTCGATGCCAATATAGGGTTAAACTGGGTATTTTGTATGAATTAATTGGTTTTAAAGAAAGAATATATCTCAACCGTTGGTTTCCACTTACGCCACGTGTCGTTTCGCAAGGAAAGGAAATGCCGATCCCCATTTTCAGAGGAAATGGAGAGGATCCGGACTCTTCTCAATGACTTTGAATTGAGTAGAAAAGTTAGTTTCAATTTAATATGAAAAGAAAGAGTTAGTTATAATAGAAAAAGGAGCACAAGATAAGATAATTAATTGGAAGATTTCTCAAAACAAGAAAAAGATGATTAATTGGAAGAGTTAGTTACAATTTAATAGGAAAAGGATGATATAAATAATTAAGTAAAATAGGTTGTTGCAATTTAAGAGGAATGAGTAGATGAATATAAGTTAATTAAGCGGGTTCCCCTAAAACAAAACAATAGAAAAGATAATCAAGTGGAAACGCATCCGTTTCTAAACCCTAAACCTTAAGTTGCACGCTACCGTTATACTATCTCCGCCCAGCTTCTTTTTCCATCGCCGTTGGCCGTCGCACACCACTCGCAATCTCGACTCAATGACGGAAAGTGGGCAGGCAGGTACACGCAGACATGAGTCTTACTCAGGAAGGGATTCACGTGGTAGGTATTATGATCATGAATATGATAGAAAGCGAAACAGATACGAAGGTTCAAGGAAAACGCTTGACAGATATGACTTGCAGAATCGCCGATGGGAATGGGAAGATACTCCGCGAAGGGAAGAAACTCCATGGCATACTCTTCGTTCGTCCTTTAATTCACCTTCTCCTTTGGACCATGTTTCTCCGTCTCCTTTTCCAATACGGGCTTCTGGCTCTTCACACAAATCTTCCGTTGCTGGATATAATCGAAGATTGCATAAACTCGCTTTTTCATCAGAAAACTCAGATACATGTAAGGAGGAAATAGCAAATAAATCTGACTTGGGTGAAGAACACAAGTATGAGATTACTGAAAGCATGTGTCAGGAGATGGAATACGATGCAGACCGAGCATGGTATGATAGAGAGGAAGGAAGTACATTGTTTGATTTTGATAACTCTTCACTTTTTCTTGGAGACGAGGCTTCGTTTCAGAGAAAAGAGGCGAAGTTGTCCAAAAGATTGGTCCGAAAAGATGGCACTAAGATGTCCCTTTCTCAAAGCAAGAAATTGTCTCGGCTTACAGATGATAATGCTCAATGGGAAGATCGGCAGCTGCTGAGATCAGGTGTTGTTAGAGGCACAGAGGTTAAAACTGAATTTGATGATGAGGATGAAGGCAAGGTCATTCTTCTTGTGCATGATACAAAGCCTCATTTTCTTGATGGCAGAATTGTTTTTACCAAGCAGGCAGAGCCAATTATACCGATAAAAGATCCAACATCTGACATGGCTATAATTTCTCGTAAAGGATCTGCTATGGTAAGAGAAATCCATGGGAAGCAGAGTTCGAACAAGTCTCGCCAACGCTTTTGGGAACTTGCAGGCTCAAAACTTGGTGATATATTAGGCGTTGAAAAAACTGCAGAAAATATTGAGGCAGACACTTCTGTCGTGGGTGAAGATGGTGAAATTGATTTTAAGGAGGAAGCTAAGTTTTCAAACCACATGAAGAAGGGAGAAGCTGTGAGTGACTTTGCTGTGTCAAAAACTCTTGCCGAGCAAAGGCAATATCTGCCTATTTTTTCAGTGCGGGAAGAGCTATTACAGGTGATTCGTGAAAATCAGGTTGTGGTTGTAGTCGGGGAAACTGGTTCAGGAAAGACAACCCAATTGACACAATATCTATATGAAGATGGCTACACTATAGGCGGCATAGTAGGTTGCACCCAACCAAGGCGTGTGGCAGCGATGAGTGTTGCCAAGAGAGTTAGTGAGGAGATGGACACGGAGTTGGGAGATAAAGTTGGCTATGCTATACGTTTTGAAGATGTGACTGGACCAAATACCATAATAAAGTACATGACGGATGGGGTACTTCTGCGTGAAACACTTAAAGATTCTGATTTAGACAAATATAGGGTTATTGTGATGGATGAAGCACATGAAAGGTCATTAAGCACAGATGTCCTTTTTGGAATATTGAAGAAAGTTGTAGCCCAACGCCGTGATTTCAAACTGATTGTCACATCAGCAACTCTAAATGCACAGAAATTTTCACATTTCTTTGGAAATGTTCCAATTTTTCATATTCCTGGGAGAACATTTCCTATCAATATATTATGGAGCAAAACTCCAGTTGAAGATTATGTTAAAGGTGCAGTGAAGCAGGCTATGACTATTCACATGACCAGCCCTCCAGGTGACATCCTTATCTTCATGACTGGCCAAGACGAGATTGAGGCAGCTTGCCACTCCCTTGCTGGAATAATGGAGCAGATGGTATTATCTTCAAAAAAAGAAGTCCTGAAACTTTTGATTCTTCCCGTATATTCTCAGCTTCCGGCTGACTTGCAAGCAAAGATATTTCAGAAAACTGAAGATGGTGCACGCAAATGCATCGTGGCTACTAATATTGCTGAGACATCATTGACCCTTGATGGTATCTTCTATGTCATAGACACGGGCTATGGTAAAATGAAGGTGTACAACCCTAGGATGGGTATGGACGCTCTACAAGTCTTCCCTGTTAGCCAGGCTGCTGCTAACCAGCGTGCTGGTCGAGCTGGTCGAACTGGCCCTGGGACATGCTATCGATTGTATACAGAGAGTGCTTACCAAAATGAAATGTTGGCCAGTCCTGTTCCAGAGATTCAAAGAACTAACCTTGGCAATGTAGTCTTGTTGCTGAAATCTCTTAAAGTTGAAAATTTACTCGACTTTGATTTCATTGATCCACCTCCACCGGATAATATTCTCAATTCTATGTACCAGTTGTGGATGTTGGGCGCCCTTAACAATGCGGGGGGATTGACTGAACTTGGCTGGAAAATGGTTGAGTTTCCACTGGATCCTCCACTTGCCAAGATGCTTTTGATGGGTGAGCAGTTGGGGTGTCTTGAGGAGGTTCTGACAATAGTTTCCATGCTTTCAGTACCATCTGTTTTCTTTAGGCCAAAGGACCGAGCAGAGGAGAGTGAAGCTGCACATGAAAGATTTTTTGTGCCAGAATCTGATCATTTAACGCATTACAATGTCTATCAGCAATGGAAACAGCATGATTACAGAGGTGATTGGTGCAATGAACATTTTTTGCATGTCAAAGGTCTAAGAAAGGCTAGAGAGGCGAGATCCCAGCTGCTTGATATTCTCAAGACTCTAAAAATTCCGTTGACCACGTGCTTTCCTGATACAGACGTCGTTAGAAAAGCAATTTGTTCTGCATACTTCCACAATTCAGCGAGACGAAAGGGTGTGGGGGAGTATGTTAACACCCGGAACGGGATGCCATGTCATCTTCACCCCAGTAGTGCTCTCTATGGTATGGGTTGTACTCCTGAATATGTGGTTTATCACGAGTTAATCCTAACCACCAAGGAGTACATGCAATGTGTCACAGCAGTTGAGCCTAAGTGGATGGCTGAGCTCGGACCCATGTTTTTCTCTGTGACGGAGTCTGATACATCACTAATGGAGCATAAAAAGAAACAGAAACGAGAGAAAACAGCCATGGAGGAGGAAGTGGAGAATTTAAAGAAGGAGCAAGCAGGGTTCGAGAGAGAAAATAAAAGGAAGGAGATAGAAAAAAAGGCCAAGAATCAGCAGCAGATTTCCATCCCAGGTTTAAAAAAGTGTTCTTCCACATTCTTGAGGCCAAAGAAGTTTGGTTTGTAAATGTTGTATAATACCGTGGAATATTTGTAAACACATGCTAACGATTTTAACGAGTAATCTTAAAAGTATGAATAGCCGATTTGTTACTTAAGCTGATTTTTCTCATGCTACTTCCTGCTCCTCAGGTTACTCAAACGAATTTTTGTATAATACATTCTCACTTAATTTTGCTTTGGAGCCTTGTGCTGTTATGAGTTAGTTACAGTTTGATAGCAGATGAAAGATGAGGAGAACAAGTATTTATCTTTCTGCAAAACTGTTTCAACCCCACAATTTGTTCACATTATTATGTAAACCACTTTAATTAAAAGTCAGCACACTATAACTATCAGTAAATTGTACATTTGGTCTTTGTAATATGAGCATTATGTTGTAGATATTTGTCAGTTTGAATTTATACTCATGTATATCTAGAGCTTTTCGTAATAGTCATATTTTCTAGTTTCTCAACAATCTATCCTAAGCATTGACAAGCATTATATATTGATTCAGCATCTGCAACACATACCTGCATGAAAATTGATCAAGTATAATGCCAAAATAGGGTACACTATCTTGTTTCAATGACTTGAGCCTTATATAACATATAGATTGTGTACTCCCCATTGATCAAGTAACTTGAGCCTTATATAACATATAGATTGTGTACACCCCATTGATCAAGTATTATCCTCCAGGAGCAATGTAAATTCCAATATTGAATCAAACATATAGAATAGCGGATTCTACATAAAAGCTAAAACAAAAGAAATAAAAACTAATAGTAGCCATTTATGAAAATCGAACTCAGCGACCTTTCAAAGACTCAAATTCATCTATAATTGCATCGGAGCTAAATTGAATTGCAATGTCCTTTTCAATGTAAATAACCAGCTATTTGCAAGAAAATCATCACTCATTTTGTTTCTTTATTTCGTCTTGAGATTTTTCATTGCTAAGAAAGCTCTCTTAGTGTCAAAATAAGACGAATCAATCTATCAGTTAGATGATAACGTTTTGACTTCCCTGATTCTATTAATTTTTTGCACAACTCAGAGAGTGTTGTTATATTTTGAAAAGACTGAGGTATATCAACAATGTAATATCTTAATTGCAACCACAAATGAATTCTTTTTTGCTCAGTGAATCATAAGAATAGAAAGTCTCTGCTAACCTACAAATCTAATTAATGTAACATATTAGTAAGTACATATGAACTTTTTTGAATTAATTGAAGTGAAGAAAATAAAAACTACATGTTAACCTGCAAATATCATCAATGTTGAATTCCTTGTAATTGTTGCTAGGATCCAAAGATGTACTTAAACGTAGAAGTTCCATAGTTTGTTCATTGAATTTCAAATTTAATTACTTCATTTGAGAATCTATTACAACCAAGAAAATATCAATCCTATAGTGATGCTCCATAGTTACATTTAGTTGACGGGATCAACCTCTTCCCAAGACATATTGTGCACTCATGTCATGAATTTCTATCTCATGTTTTAGACAAAAAAATTTCACATTTTCTACTAAATTAGACCATCCATCATTTCTCAGCTGCTGAAGAAGTAATTTTGATGTAGAAACACGATGTGTTGCATTTAAAATGTCTTGAGAGCGTGATTGCAATGTTTGACAAAGAATATTAGTGATTCCCATGATCTCAAATATCAAGTGTAGTATGAAAATAAATTCAAATGATGATAACATTTTACTATTAACCATCACCTGTTTGAGAATAAGTAGCCCCTTCATCAATAATATTATCAATAACAGTGCAAGCTACATCATACATTTTCATTAAGCTACAAATGGATTGAAAATGAGAGCGCCATCGAGTATCTCCGGCTCTCCGGATTGTACCCACTTGATTTGCACCTTTACCTGTTTGAAGTTCTTCATTAGCAATCATATTTGTGATGTTAATTTCTTGAGCCGCTTGCAATTGATCATGCCTTTTAGAATAAGCACTAACCATTTTTACAAAAAGTGTGAGTTGTGTAAATGAGATTACTGTGAATTGAGATCAAACCTATGTGAATTTGAGATCAAATACGAATCCAAGTTCTTAGGTCACCATGGTTGTCTACTCTTCTCTTGTACTTGTAGTCTTCTGTGTTGTGTTGTGAAAACTGAAAAGTTAAAGGTGTATCCACTTAAGCGTGTATCTAGTTTTATTAATAGTGTGGTGGGTTATGGGTGTGGGCCTATCTATTGGCTATTGGCTTATTTTATTTGTTAAAAACCAAAGATTATTATTATTTATTATTTATATGTTTTGAGTGTTAATCCTCCGGTTTCTATACGACGGGATCAAATAATTTGAAGTTCGACTGAAAACTAATTAAGGTTGGAAAAAAATTATTTCACTTAAAATAAAACTTGGGATAGCTAATATAAAAATATACCTGCTTACTTAAAAAAAATTAGGTAGCCATGACTACCCCTCTCCAATGAAAGCATTCGCCCGAAAGGCTCCCCCGTGTGGGGCACATATTTAGAGACTCCCCGATAGGAGTCCGCCCACCATAGTAGAGTTGCTAAAAGGCTCCACATATTGGGGCACAAATTCATAGACGCCCAAAGAAGAACACCAAAAACAGTTTTGAACGTAATCACCGTCACAAATCACAAACAAATCTGCTACAATGACAAGAAAAGTTTCGTTCAACATAATACTTTCAATTGCATGTTTGATCCTTATGTTTAGTTAAGTTTTCAAGTTGGAACCTTATATCTTTTAAAAGTTTTAAGTTGGTCCCTTACATTTTAAAAGTTTCAAGTTGGTCCCTTCGCGACATGATATTGAGTTTAATAAAACCTAAAAAAATAAAATAAAAAGGTTTTAAACTGATTTTCTATATAAGTTAAGTTTTATCACCCATATTGTCAACTCAAATCTTTAAACGTTAAGTGACGAAAGGGACTAACTTATTTCAACGTGGGTAATGTTTTGGACCAACTTGAAACTTTTAAAACGTAAGGGACCAACTTGAAACTTTTAAAACATAAGGGACCAACTTAAAAACTAAAATAAACGTAAGGGATCAAACATGCAATTAAGCCTACTTTCAAATAATCAAGCACAACAAAAACTAAACGAGAATCTAAAACAAAACAACTTGAGGGATTCTCCCAGGTGAAAGAAATCGACCCAAGAGAGAAAAATGGTATCTTCTTATTATAAAAGCTTATAAGATTAAGCTTTTGCTTAACTCTAATCATAAGCTAAATTTCCCTCCTAAGTATCTTAACCTAACTTCCTTAAGAAGTCTCACATGTGCGTTTAATGCGGTATTAAAAGTCATTTCCTTCTAATACTTTTTTTATTTAGGGAAATTTCCTCCTAATACTTTTTTTTTTTTTGAAAGATCCTCCTAATACTTTTTTTTTTAGGGAGAAAGATCCTTCTAATACTTGATGACCTTCTATCTGCCCATTATATATTTTAAATATTCGGACAGATAAATTATTGAATCTTTGTTCTTTTCAATTTTTTGTTTGTGATTTATTTCCTCTCTTTATGTTTTTTTTAGTTTATGGTTGCCATCTGAATTTATTTCCTCTCTTTATGTTTTTTTTTTTTTTTAGTTTATGGTTGCCATCTGATTTTTTTTTCTGGCGTAGAGTTGTGTATTGTATAAAAGAAAAGAAACAACTATAGAAGAAAGGGTTAAATATGTTTTTAGTCTTTACATTTTGTATCCTTTTGAAGAATAGTCCCTACATTTAATTAAATGTTTTTAAAATCCTCACATTTTATCCCCGTTATCAAAATTAGTCTCTGCTGTTAATTCTTTAACAAAATGCTGATGTTATAGTTAGTGAGTACCAATTATTTTAGGGTTAAATATGTTTTTTGGTCCCTATATTTTGCGTGACTTTGAAGAATAGTCCTTACATTTTGGGACCCACTAACTACCACATCAGCATTCCGTTAAAAAATTAACAGCATGGACTAATTTTGATAACAGAGATAAAATGTAAGGATTTTAAAAACATTTAATGAAATGTAGGGACTATTCTTCAAAGTGGCGCAAAATGTAAGGACTAAAAACATATTTAAGCCTAGAAGAAATCAACCAAACTTTTTAAGAATATGAGATTTCATGAGGTGGTGGCTCAGAAGATCCAAAAATAGCATCTATCAATGGTAGAAAAGTATTTCGACGGGCTAAATCAAAGATAATTGATGTTGGTAACGAGGTAAAATTAGATAAATTTTAAAAAAAAGTTTTTATACAAGTTAGTGAATAATGATAAGAGGGAATTGAAGCATTGATTTTTGTATCATAAATTGTTTTGATATCACATAATGTATTCGCTCTGTTGGGGATGTTTATCAATCTATATGGTTTGTCAGTTTGAGTAATAAAATGCCCTTTATGTTTGTTTGTTGTGCTTCTGAATTGTAAAATAGAAATTAGTTTTTTTTCTTTCTAATTAACCCTTATTTTAGCATTTGATCATCACTTTGATTTGTTGTTATTGCAAATCCATGAGTTTCTTATATTCATTTTTATTGATAATCACGTAAGAATAATCTTACTTACCTTGAAATAATGTTATCAATGGTCTATTGATGATATAGGGGTACCACTAACTTTTGAACTTCCATTGTTCTTGCTGACATTGCCTTGGAAAATGTTGCCATTGCTCCAAAGTTAGTGCATACAACTACTCATGCAAATCATAAATCAATGGACAATGTAGAATTGCTTGCAAAATTTTGAGCAGTAAATTTCACAACAAAAACATCAATTCAGAAGTTTGGTGGAACCCAAGGAGCTGATGTAAGATAGGCTTTCGATTCACTTTAACATTGTTTGTTGTATGTAGAAGGTGAAGATTTTGGATTGGAAGAATTTAATTTAATTTCTTAGCAGGTGATGATAATTAGTTTATATCAAGATTTATTGATTTTATTTCTTTTTTTCTTATAATGATTTGGTCCATCATGTTTAGAGTTATTCATATGAATTTGTTGTTATTGCTGCTCTCATTCATGTATGAAAGATTGGATTGATTCCTTATGTTATATTACTTTGCTTTATGAATTTATCTTTTATTTTTAAATAAATTCTGGCCTTTTTATTTGAGAATGAAAAAACTAAACATAAGTTTATTGTTAGATTTGTAATCGCTCATATTAACTGATCCAGTTTAGACGAAAGGAGAAATCAAGAGTTCAGTCGTGGGATAATATAATGGTAGTATGTTTATGATAACCAATGTTGTCTGTAATTCATTCAAAACAAAAAATTGTCCATCATTCGATGTTTAATGGTAACACAAATTTCTTCTAAAACTTATTTAACATTAATACAAATATGTAATATAAGTTATTGGTGTTTATAACGGTTGATAAGACCCGTGCGTAGCATGGGTCGAGTGTCTAGTATTAGATAAGAACAACTAATTCACCACAAGCTATCAAATAAGAACAACCATGATATAACTAACGACAAGGGTATATCTATAAAAATATTTAAAAAGTTTCATATTTTCACAATTAAAAAAATACAATTAAAAAAAGTTTCATATTGTTCTATAAAAATACAATTAGATTTTTGGTTTCATGGGTTTTGTCCGAACCACTTACACCCCTATATATGAGTGGAGACTCATTTTTGTTATATTGTGGATACTTTATGGTTCACTTTGGATCTTGTCTTCTTTTTCTTTTCTTTTTTAAATTCTATAAACATGTATGAATTTCTTTTATTACATAGACTATATTTTCCGTTTTTAAATATTGTCGGGGACCTAATTGTCCCTTTTTTAAATAGAAGGGAGAAAACTATTAAATTGATCTTGCACACACAATAAAAGTGGATGTGACCTCTGCCACACTTGGTGTCCAAGTGTTCTGTCGGTATTTGTGTCATAATATTTTTTTGATAGAAATTTGTGTTATAATATTATTTCTCAAAATTGTGTCAAAAAAATATTATTTTTGAAAATATTTTAACATTGAATATGTATAAAAGAAATAACTGCAATCGACAAAAATAGTTTGACATTTCATTTGGACTTAAATTCAAAATTATAGGGTCCATGTTCACTATTTAAAATAGTTCTAATATTATTTTAATTTATTTTATAACAATAACATTTATTTATAATCCTAAAAAAAAAACATTTATTTATAACTTCAAAGGGAAGAAAATGCAACAATGCAAAACCTAAAAATAGTTTATGGGATAAAAACGTAACTTAGCCAAAAAAAATAAATAATGATATCATTATCAACTAACCAATAAAATACTAGTACTCGTTAGACACTTCAAAAAAAATAAAAATAAAATACTTATTAGGGAAATAGCAAAATGGTTATCCGCACAGGCACAACAAATGAATCTAAACCGTTAGATTTCACTTTATCAACGTTCATTATTCTTTTTCACAATACACACGGATCGCCAATTTAAACCGTCGATTACCTCAAATCCAACGACCAATATCAAAACACAAAAACTCAATTCCCTCCAATAAATACTCCAACACCCCTTTCTCTGTTTCCCACACAAATCCAATTCAAAACCCTAATTCCCCAAATTTCTCTGTTTCTAAAATTTTCTCTTGAAAATGTCAGGTCGTGGAAAGGGAGGTAAGGGACTAGGAAAGGGAGGTGCAAAGAGACATCGAAAGGTTCTTCGCGACAACATCCAGGGAATCACAAAGCCAGCGATTCGTCGATTGGCGAGAAGAGGTGGTGTTAAGAGAATCAGTGGTTTGATCTATGAGGAAACAAGAGGAGTTCTTAAGATCTTCTTGGAGAATGTGATTCGTGATGCGGTTACATACACTGAGCATGCAAGGAGGAAGACTGTGACTGCTATGGATGTTGTTTATGCTTTGAAGAGGCAAGGAAGAACCCTCTATGGATTTGGAGGTTGAAGAAGTTGAATTGGAACATGTGTTAATGTGATTCTTCTAAATAATGCTTAATTTGGTTGTTAATTAGATTCTGTTTCTTTGTAAGTTTAACAAGATTGAAATCTAATGAAGTAATATTTTATGGTGAATTATGATTTTATTTGTGTTTTTTTTCTTTTTAATCGTGTAGAATCATTTTAATTAAATCCTCTGGTTTTTCAGTGATAAGTTTTATGAAAACTGAAATTAATTCAAGTATATTTTTAAAGAAATTGTTTTATTTAAATTTACAAGTTTATGAGAAAGATTAAGCTAGCTTAGTTTGTTTTTTGTTCATGAAGTGTTTATGTAGCACGGATACGCTGACACAGCTAATAATTTGAAAAAATGTCATAATTCATTGTAATTAGAAGTGTCGGTGTTGGTGTTGGACACCTAATCCGAACAGTGTCTGTGCTTCATATTATGATAAGCACTTATCTATATGATATAATGTCTGTTTGGTTGTGTGTTTCTGTCTTCTATTGTGCGTTTATGTCTTCTTTTGCTGTGATTTACTGAAGCTACAAAACTAAGCTTCTGCTACAATGTGGGTTTTTTGATCCGGAACATATCTATAATCTATTTTCATAAGTTATTTTAAAGAGCTGAAGAAAATAAGTTAACAATTTATGTACATGTAATCAGCTTTTTTCCTCTTAGTTGTTCTTAAAAATAGTGTTTATATTAATATCTAATCTAAGTGTATAAATGAATGATACAGTGTTTTGTATTACCAATTCCTAGATTTTAATTTAGGAATGCAGTAGAAGAGATTTTATACATAAATAGTTCATTAGGATAAGTGAGTTGTTGCGGCTTCTACACAAAACATCTATATCAAAGGCTCCAAATCGATGTTTATATGACATAATGTTGTCAGATTAATAAGAAAAGGTGTCATTGAATTCGTCAAAATAAGAGTAGGTGTTATTGATGGTTCATGCTAATTACGTTGATGTACACTTGGAATGATTGAATTAGCTGTATACATGGCAAATTGTTACATACATGGGATAGATGGGAGAAATCCCCATTTGGTTTCACTTGGAAACTTCATGTTGTGAACCATGGACTTGGTGAACCACTACTAGACAGCCGACAGCTTATCCTGATTTTGCAACAAAGAAGGTGAGGTTGCCGTTAAGTGATGTCTAGAAGCCAATAAGATGTGGAACAACGATAAAATATGGAGTTTACAGAGTTCTAATTTGGAGTGTTTTTCTCAAACACTACGGCATTGGTTTCCAACAAAAAAACGAGGAGGGAGAGGGATATAGGAAGAAAATATAGAGTCTTGACTGAATCCTCGTTGTAAAAATATGACTAACAATGAACTAGGTAAACTTGAACATAGTTCGAGACTAGACAATTAATTCTTTGAATTTGTGCTCACGAATCAAATGAGTTGAAAATTGAGTTTGTTAGGATCATGCCAAACAGTGGAAAGTTAGTTAGTTTAATCTTAATGAAAAGCAAGTCATATATGCAGAATACTTGATTGCAAACCAATTGAGTGCATGAAATGCAAGAAATAAACAAATAAATTGCAAGAACATTACAGACTATGAGTGACAAAAATTGACTTGTGAGAGTCAGAATCCAAATTGAATTATCAGCTATGAGTGAGAAAATTGCACACTCAATATTCTAATGCTATGTATCATTTATCAGAGCTTCCTTCCACCGAAAACTGGAGGTTTAACAAAAAAATGCTTACATTAAGGAACAATATTCAACATCATATCTTTTCTTCGCTTTGGAGTGGTATGAAGAACTACTTTAACTGTGTCTCTCAAAATTCTGTCTGGATTATTGGAGATGGTAGCAGTGTCAACTTCTGGAATGATTCATGGTGTGGTGAGCCAATCTCTGATGTGTTTAATTTTCCTGATTGGATGAAGAAGAATCTTAAAGCTCCTGTCAAAGATTTCATTAGAAAGAGACATCGGTTCCTACTTAAGAGCCTTAAGCTTGCCATCCCTAATCTTATAAATATTGTGGAAAAGGTTCACATCCCTTTGGATGTGTCAAAGGATGAGAGAGCTTGGAAGTTAGCTGACTGTGGAGTTCTCAACCTGAAATTGGCCTATGAGTTTCATGCTCCTCCCACTCAACTGTTCAATTGGGGGAAACTAATTTGGAACAATGTTGTCCCACCGTTTAAATCCTTTTTGATATGGAGATTGTTTCACAATAGGTTGCCTACGGATGACAATTTGAAAACTAGGGGTATGAATGGCCCCTCGGTCTGCAACTTATGTTTCAAGGAAGCAGAATCTTCTCAACATTTGATGTTTGACTGCTGTTATGCACATAACATCTGGAGTTGGCTATCTAACACTTTAGATTGTCATTCAGTTGTTTCCTCTTTAGACGAAATGTATGATTTAATGAACAAACAAGCTTCACCTCAATGCAAAATAGTAACTCTCTCAGCGGTTATCAGTTCTGTCAATACAATCTGGTTTGCAAGAAACCAAATCAGGTTCAATAACAAAGTCATTCATTGGAGGTCATCTATAGCTAGGATCATGGCTGATGCTAATCTTTCTGGCAACTCAACTTCTAAGCTATCCTCTTCTGCTATCTCGGATTTTGTTATACTAAAGGCTTTCAATGTCAACATTCACCCACCAAAACCTCCTAGTTTAATGGAAGTGATATGGCAACCTCCAATTTTTGATTGGATTAAATGTAACTGTGATGGCGCCGCAATTGGTTTGAGCGGATCGACTGGATGTGGAGGTATTTTTAGGAATAATTATGCAGATCACTTCGGGAGCTTTGTAGTCAAAGTAGACAATTACAACTCTTTGAAGGCCGAACTCACAGGAGCAATAACCGCTATTAAGATAGCCCATGAGAACAACTGGAGGAAAATTTGGCTAGAAACGGATTTCAAACTTGTTGTCCAAGCTTTTAGTTCTAAGTCTTTAACAGTGCCTTGGCAGATAAGGCAAAGATGGTACCATTGTCTGTAGATTATGAAGTCTATGGATTTTTTTGTTTCTCATATATATAGGGAAGGCAACCATTGTGCAGACAAACTTGCCAATATTGGCTTGTGTTGGATATTTGTATATTGGCCTCATTTTTTGCAAGATGTTGGATACGATGTTCCAACATTCTAGCACGGTTCATTGTGCCCTGTTTATGTGCCATTATTTACGAACGCTTTATCTATTTAAGGAATCCACGCCTATTTACTTGTTGGCCAAGACGCGTGTTTTTTTGTCTAGAATCAGCCTTGTGATTATTTCCTAAAGTAGTGACAATATTTGAGGAAACTTTGGATGTGTATTTGTTGTTCCTAAAGACGTGCCAACATTTTAGGAGATTTACTAACGATGCTCCAACACTTTAGGAAATTTGTGATTTGGTTCTAATACGTGTAAAGCTGATCATTTGATGGATCAATATTGTTTTCTGAAGCCCAACAAGATTATCAAGCCCGTACTAATTCAATATTTATACAAGGACGTAAGACCTAATTATTCATTCAAACCGTCATATTAAGAATAGAGTTTTAGGGTTTTGAGTCACTGCGTTATTTGTGAGCCTTTTCTTGTGTCACCTTGATACATGACCATGACTGTGTTTTATTGAGTTGTAAGTTGTATACCACGCCTAAGCTTTGAAGCACAGAGGTAGTTTGTGTTTGAAGGTAACTTCATCAATTGATTTGTAATCTGTTTAAATCACAGGGGCTGTGATTGAATGACTGGAAGTGAGATGGGATCTCAGATCTAGAAGTTCCTAGGTTGACGTCAATACGGGTAGGTCCTAGGTCTTAAGTTGTAAACTTGAAGTTTGCTGAGAACTTAGAATAAGAACTATACTAGTGGATTTCCTTCCTTGCTTGGTAGCCCCTAGAGTAGGTGTGTTTGTCACCGAACCGAATTAACAATTCTCCTGTGCCATTTACTTTCTTGTCTTTTACATTTGCATCTTTTGTTTATTTTCTGCTAGCACGATGTTCTAAACATTACATTCAACATTCATATTTTGTGTCTGGTGTTGGAACATCATATAGAACATCTGAAAGCTAATGTGCCAGAATTTCAATTGGTATCAAAGCATGCACCCTGCCTGTTTTAGGGTGAGCTCCAGGGAAGACACTTTATGGCATTATGGACAAGGAAAGAGGATTTGTGGACATACCACCTTTGTTGTATGGCTCCAACTATGACTGTTGGAAATCACGCATGAGTGCTTTCCTCAAATCCATAGATAACAAGACATGGAAAGCAGTTATGAAGGGTTGGGAACATCCTGCTGTGTTTGACAAAGATGGAAACAAGACAACTGATCTGAAACCAGAAGAAGAGTGGTCCAAGGAAGAAGATGAATTAGCTCTTGGAAACTCCAAGGCTTTGAACGCTTTATTCGATGGAGTGGACAAGAACATGTTCAGACTGATCAAGCAATACACAGTGGCAGAAGATGCTTGGGAAATCGTCAAAACAACTCATGAAGGCACTTATAAAGTGCGAATGTCAAAGCTCCAACTTCTTACTACTAAATTTGAGAATCTCAAGATGAAAGATTATGAATCCATACATGAATTTCACATGAGTATTCTTGACATAGCTAATACATCAAGTGCTCTAGGAGAAAGGATGTCAGAAGAGAAACTGGTTAGAAAAATCCTCAGATCTTTACCCAAGAGATTTGACATGAAAGTCACAACCATTGAGAAAACCCAAGACATTAGCAACACGAAGGTGGATGAACTAATTGGGTCACTTCAAACTTTTGAATTAGCTATCAATGATAGATGTGAAAAGAAGAAGAAAAACATAGCTTTCGTTTCCAACACTGATGAGGAAGATGTTCAATGTGATATGGAGACTGATGAAAGTATTTTAGATGCATTTGTGCGTCTTGGTAGAGAATTAAACAAAGTGTTGGAGATGATTGACAAAAAGTCGAGGCCAAATGTTCACAACATCTCGTTCGACATCAGCAGAAACAATGAGACTCATAGAAGGGATAGAAATGATGAAAATTCCAATCATGTGACATCATTAACAAGGAGATATATGAGTCTGATAATGAGTCAAGTGATGAAGGAGTTTCTTATGAGGAATTGGCTGAACCCTTCACGGTGTGTTTGGTTCACAAGAGAAATTGTGAAGAGAGAAATAGGTGAGAGAGTTTGAGAAGAGAGAAAAAAGTGAGAAATAGAGTAGATTTGAAGTATTGTTTGGTTTAAGAGAAGAAGAAGAGAAACAGGGAAGAGAGAAACACAATTGTTTTTTGAATTGACAAATAAGCCCCTATTCAAAAATATATATATATATATATATATACACACACACTAAAGTCTTATTGTCAAATTTAATTTATTTTTCGTTAAACCTCTTATTGTCAGTTTTTAAAAAGTAAATATATTTATTATTATCGTTGTTGAATAACGATTGTGAATGTAATAATCTTCTTAAAAAAAAATTGTGGATGTAATAAAAAAATTGCTATTCTCATAAAAAAAAAATACAAAAAAATAAAATCGAAGAAACCTCGAAATTGCTCGCCATTAATTAATGAATTGCAGAGTAAATAGAATACTTAAAACGTTGTAGCTAGCTACTTGCAATTTGATATTGCTTTATAATATCATCATCACATTCACTTCGTTGTGGAGCAATGAAAGCATTCGGGATACGTCAAATAAAAATTAAAGCATATGTAAGAAATGAAAGCAAGGGTAAAAATGTAATAATCAGTATATGTTACCCCTTTCTCCATTTTCTTCGCTGTCCAGCAGAGAAATCAAAACGTTGATATTTGATCTCTCATATTTTTCTCTCTTTAACTTCTCTCCTCCACCAAACTAAAGAAATTGAGCATTTCTCTCGTATATCTCTCTTTCCTAACTCTCTCTTCACAATTTCTCTTCAAGCAAACAGACCCTTAAGGAGCTTCATGCTAGAAGTGTAGAGGTGATAGCTTAACTGCAGGAAGAAAAGAACAAACTTTTGTCAACTGACTCTGACCATCAAAATGAGGTAACTCTTCTATCTTCCAAACTAGAGAAACAAAAGAAAATCATCAATGATTTTTTCTGAAAAAAGAGAAACTTATGTCAATCATCACTAGTTTTCAAGAGGAAAACACCTTGTTAAATTCCAAATTAGAAAACATGACCAAATCTATTCGGATGTTGAACAATGGGTCTAATGTGTTAGATGAAATACTGCAACTTGGGAAGACATCTGGAAATATGAAAGGAATAGGCTTTGACTATGGAACTGTGAACAAAGAAATCAAAATTCCCACAAAGTTTGTTCCTCCCAAAAAGAATACTGAGTTTGTAATGTTGGATCACATGCGTCAACATCTTGTCCGACATCTGAACCCCAAACCAAGAAACAAAAAGAAATCACCTTGGATATGTCATCATTGTGGTAGATATGCTCACATAAGGTCGTACTATTATAAATTGTATGGATATCCTCAGCCTCGTGTTCAACCAAAGGTTGGTGGTAAGAGTGTTCAAGCTAGGAAAGAATGGAAACCCAAAACTCCTAATGTAAGTTCTTATGTGACTTCCTCTGTGTCGATTAGTGTTCCACCTGTTTTGACTAAGTTTGGCAACCTTGTTCAGTCTAGTTTGAATGTTGCTGATGTTGATCATATTATTGATAAAAGTGTTTCTATGTCTGCTTTTAAAACTGTTATTGCACCGAATGTTGCGTCAGATGTTACAACATCCCTGGTTCAACCTGATCAAATAAAGTTTGTGGCTGAATCAGCCTCTGATAATGAAAAATCTCAAAGTAAGAAGGTTTCTAATCATGAGGATGACAATATTGTGTCTGTTGGTGATGAGAAGGATGGATCAGAAAATGATGACCAAAGCGTGTGGAGTTTTCTCCTGTTCTAATCTTACGTTCTGCTACTACTGTTCTAAAATGCTTGGTTAGTTTGTCAAAATTTATGGCTAAAAAGGGGGAGTAGTTAGATGTAGTAGTTGTAGTTGGCTTATATGCTAATGATGTGCCTGATGTTGAGACATCTATCTGTTTGCCTGAATATTCTTTTTCTATGCATGCATAACTTCAAGGGGAGTAGTAGAATTTATTTATGCTAATAGCCACTCGATGGTTGATTCTTTGAGGGAGAGTGATACTATGAAATGTGTTTGGTTGTGGTAAGCAGGATGTGTTACTGAATGTTGAAACATCCAAGTATTTTGTGCTTGTCTGTGTGGGAATTTATTTTTCCCAGTCTAGTTATGTTTTCTCTGTGAGGCAACATGCCTCTGATTCTCTTTAGTGATACTCCACAATTTTCTTATCTGCTATGTTCTATTTGAAGATTTCTTTTGAAGATATGGAGGTAGTCTTTGGGAGTTGTGTTATATTTCTTCATGGTTGTGTACTTGTTGATTGAAGAAATGGTTGTTTGGTATCTCTCTACTTTGTTTATATGGTCTCAGTTTGTTTTAGCAAAAAATTTGCCAAAGGGGAAGATTGTCGGATATTTGTATATTGGCCTCATTTTTGCTAAAACAAATATTCATACAAGATGTTAGATAAGATGTTCCAACAACTTGGCACGGTTCAGTGTGCCCTGTTTATGTGTCATGATTTACGCGCGCTTTATCTATTTAGGAATCCACACCTATTTACTTGTTGGTCAAGACGCGTGCTTTTTGTCCAGAATCAACCTTGTGATTATTTCCTAAAGTAGTGACAATATTTGAGGAAACTTTGAATGTGTATTTGCTGTTTCTAAAGATGTGCCAACATTTTAGGAGATTTTCTAAAGATGCTCCAACACTTTAGGAAAGTTGTGATTTGGTTCTGATACGTGTGAAGTTGATCATTTGATGGATCAATATGTTTTTTGAAGCCCAACAAGATTATCAAGCCCGTACTAATTCAATATTTATACAAGGACGTAAGACCTAATTATTCATTCAAACCTTCATATCAAGAATAGAGTTTTAGGGTTTTGAGTCCATGATGTAAGATTTTTACATGTCATAAAACTATTTACACGTAAGTATAATAGGATTGTATCCGTAGGGAGTTGCGTATTTCATAAGCGTTTTCACAATATTCATCACGTTAAGTGTTTGGGTATAAATTGTTTGATTGTGTAAAACTATTGTTCTATTCGACATAAAAGTAAAACGAGAAGAGATAGGGCTACTTCGCTTGGGGTCAGAGACATCAACCAAGCGTAACAGCTGCAATCTCTCGACCAAATAACGGATTCTAGCCTTTTTAAACGATATTATCACAATCACTCGACAATATCATTCGTGTCCAAATGATATCGTTATTTCTAAGGGATCGTTTAAACATCGATTTCCTAAACATTTAAACGATCACAAAGTCGATTGGGTAGTTTAATCGACGATTTCCCACCCGATTAAATTACCCAAAAGCATTAAGTTCTAGATTAAAAGTGATTATCAAATATTACCATCCATGTCTAGAGTGATAACTTAAGATAGATTGCTATTCTATTTCTAGATTCAAAAGTATGTGTCC
>Ga0315915_1002754_pt1 | contig 22251 bp, 7 predicted proteins | sample MpolbnodulesMG_FD_207738 | JGI IMG/M metagenome (GOLD analysis project Ga0315915, IMG submission 207738) | Medicago polymorpha root nodule microbial communities from Los Angeles, California, United States - branched nodules | ecosystem: Host-associated > Plants > Roots > Nodule | place: USA... | reverse complement strand
ATATGCTACAACATGATTTCAAATTTTCCCATAGCTTAATTGAAGACTTTCAAAGCATACTGAATACTTTTCCCATGATATTAAAAATGAAAGCATGAAAATAAAAAAAAACAAATTTTACAGAAACAGTGATAACTCCTAACTCTGAAAGCTGAGTTGAAAATGTTAAGATCTAATACATTCAAAAGCATGAATCAATTTTTAAATTAAGTTGTTTTAAAATAAGCTGTTGTTAAAAATAAGCTATTTTGCATAAAATGAGCTGTTTTAAATAAGCTGTTTTGAATAAGGTTTTTTTTTAATAAGCTGTTTTCATAACACAAGCTGTTTTGAATAAGCAGTTTTTTAAAATATGTTGTTTTGCATAAAATAAGCTGTTTTTAAAATTGATATGGTTGATGGTTCGGTTTGGTTCAGATAATTGTGATTATTAACGATTCAGTTCGGTTAGTGAATTGTTATCAAAATAATGGTTCGGTTCAAGAATTGGTTAAATGGTTCAGTTAATTTTAATACGGTTCGGTTCGGTTAACCGATGCGAATTGGTTTTTGGTTATTTTTGCCCACCCCTAATTGCTTACTATTGTGGATGTATGGACTGAGTGGGAGAATGTTGGCTTTATGTTTCGTCTTGTAACTTGGTAATTGCCAAATCAAAGTTTGGACCTCAGATCCCATAGTTTAACCTTCGTAGCTGACTAATTTTCAAAGTTTAACAATTGCACAATTTACGTGACTGGCAGAGAGACAAGTGAAGTTTGGAACAACTTTAAAGGAAAATTTGAAGATATAGTCAAGTAAACAATAAATGATAATAGGTGTACATACAAAGCTCTATCCGTGATAATAACCCACATCAATAGTTAGATATATATACGAAAAAACAAATATACACAGCAGTAAATAGAGATTGTTTTATTTTCAATATTCTTATAATACAACAACACTCCGACATGTGTTTATCGTCAACTAGATATTTTTCACATAAATAAGAGAACTTCTGATAGCTACACCAGTCTCTGACTCTGCATTTTGATGGTAGGGAATAAATATACCAATTCACCTATAATTCCCATGGTTAATATAAAAATTGAACTACAAGAGTGTGAAAATTTGCTCTTGATAAAGAATAAGAATTTCATACCATGTATACTGTGATGACAGATTGCAAATGTATGATTTGGCGGTCAGTAGTGAGGCAATAATTAGATTAGCCCCTCATAATTATCATCTGGTATCAATTAAGCTATTAACCTGCGACTTCATGTATCTCTCTATTAGGTCAGCAAGAGCTCTAATCAGTGACTTCGGATCATATATTATACCCACTTTAGGATCAAGTAGGGAGTCAACGACTATCTGCAAATCACAAGCAAAGTAAATTGTATCGTAAAATGATCATGGATTCTTATACCAAAATAAGAATATAAAGATCCACATTAATCTGCAACAGTATCAAGGATAACATTAAGGTTTTCTTATAAAAATATGAAATGAACATCCAATTTAAAGTCCGACTTTAGAGCACACCAACTTCACAATGTCACTCCAATGACTAAACAGCAGAGACTATACCGACTCTATTTTGCAGGATGAACACATTTGCGAGACATACCACATCAAATATTCCTTGGGAAGCCAAACAGTCAACATCAGCAGAAATTTTACTATTTCTTGGCACCAGAAGGGTATTGATATATTCACTAGGCTGCATCAAATATAAAGAGAAAATAAGACTCTTTAGCACATTATACGTGTTGTACTGTCCTTTTTTGTTTTCATTTTCTATTACAATTGTATGATTGTATCTTTAGCATGGAAAACTTCATCTTATATCAAAAGAAGAATAACATTGAGATGGCACTAGTGAAACGGTATAGTTTTCTGGTATATCATGTCTAGGTTGCACTAAGAAATGAAGGGGACAACGGAAGAGTAATAGAAACAACGATAATTGGCATCCTAAACCATTCAATATTACGTGAAGTTTCTAAGGAAACCCAATAATAATATTGACACCAAGTAGTTTCAATAGGAAGGAATTCTCACAAGATTCTGTAAACGGTTGCAAGGTTCTCCATATGTTCGATTTAGAGCATCCGTAATAGCAGTTACAAAACAAGAAGCTGAAAATCCATTAGTCTCCCGGTCATGTGTGCCATTTAACATAAGTACCTTCATTTTTTGTCAATCAAATTAGTGAAAAACGGAAAATTGAGCTAAAAAGTAGATAACTTCAAATGTTTGAAATTTCCAAATCTAACCCAACATTACTCAATCAATATAACAGATAATACAGTGTGAAGCTCATGCATAGGTGGGCTCATCAAATATTTTACATCTATGCAAGAAAGCATTAATTAATTTCTGTTAATAACACCATGCCTGGCATTAACATGTTGGAAAATAAAGGCAAGAGTCTGGGTGATGGCATCACTCTCAGCCATTACATGGATTAACTCTGAGGGTTAAAATTTCAAATATTATAAGCGTCGGAAAATGTGAATATTAAGTTGGCGAGAAATACCTTGAGGCAGGATCGTGAAGAAATAATCTCCCCAATCCCCAGCAATACCTACAACAGTTTGCAAGTCAGTAAGCATCTAATGGGAGAACAAAAGTGTCATAAAGAGTGAAAGCTAGACGTTGTAATCCAACAAAGTTACATATTAATCTAGTAAAGTTGCTTAAAAAATACTGGGAAAAGTGAACTATCAAGTGTTTCAGAATTCAGACACAAGATCTCAATACATTCACAATATTCAAGGCAAATAATGATGTCATGTAATTATACCCCAATGAATCAATGTTTCCATTTGTACAGGCCAATGCATACATGTGATCATAAAAATCATCAAAAACTAGCTAATTGTGAGAGTCTTACCAATGAGGGGCAGATTGAAGTAAAAAGGGAGCCCATGCCATACACAATGCAATCTACATTATATAGTTGTTCTAATACAGCCGCATTAGCCGAGGGAAAGACCTATTCAAAGAAGAGAAAAAGAAGTTTCAGTTATAAATTGAGCAGGATTAAGAACCTATGAAGCACGGACACCTCTAGGACTAGGCGTTTCGCGGTGTCCGGCACTCCTATGACACCTGTACGACACGTGTCGGATAACTAACACAAGTCTCCCAAATAAAATTGTTCATTCCTTTACTTCGACACTCATTGCACCGGTGTCCGACACCTATAAAACACTCATACGAGCCGTCTCGGACAACTAAGACAAATGTCTGAAACTTTTTTTTCACTCTCTTGCTCGATAGAAGAGTTACATATGTGTTGAGAAATGTTGATCACTGGGGGGTTATAGACATTAAAGTTGATTACAACATTTTTAGTTTGTTCAATAGAAGATGAATAAATAAAGGTCAAATACTATCGTAACTTGTTTTATAACTTTTTCCAATGAAATAAATTGCTCAAGTTAGATGTACATGTATCTATTTTGGTTTTCATTTTAGATCTTTTATAAAATAATATATATAGCAGTGTCGGTGTCCTATATTTTCTACATTAGCGGTGTAGATGTGTCCACGTGTCGGAGTCCGTGCTTCATAGTTAGGAACACAATACCAAATTCAAATTTATATTTCGTCTAGTAAGATAAGTTTAAAAGTTGTGCTGTGCCAATATTTTCATAATAGATAAAAGTAAAATAGCACCCACCATCAGGGATTTCAAAATACATGTTATGTTCTACTACCTCCGCCCCTATCTATAAGACCCTCTTGCGAAATTCTGTTGTCATCAAGAATCATTAATTAACTTATTGTAGAAGGGAAACGAATGTCTATGTCAATCATTAGAAATCTTTCCCTCCTTTCTTTTTCCAAAATTTACATTTACAACAAAATTCAAAAACAAATGCCTTCTCTAGCTGCATCTTCCATATAATCCATTTATCTCTTCTGCCTATTTGATTGCTAATGCGAAAGTCAAATATGCCAAAAGTCCTTTAACAAAATATGAAACAAGTAGGTCCAACAGCTCAAGCATTTACCTCATGGAGCAAATTCTTTCCCTCACTTGACATGTAGAACACCCGTTTTATTTTTGAAGGAAGAGCTGGAGCCGAAAAACTTTCCTAACAATGAAAGTATAAAATTTTAATAAAAGAGCAATACAACATATAAGAGCCAAGAACCAGCAGCATAGTGTAAAATCTCAATCAAGTGAATCAACAAATTAATGCCAATGACTTTCAGTAGATTGACACACCAATTACTATCACGTTCGAGTGCAAATGAAATAACGATTTATATATTTCAATTTCAAATCAATAACCATCATTGTACGGGCCAACCCCCTACCTAAGTTTATAAAATAGAAGATGAAATCAAAGGAATAAACTAATTTTAAAATTCTATCTTTTCTATATTAAACTTTTCTCTGTATCAAACACAATTAACACCCAACGTTTAATATTTTCAAATGCCAATCCAACTTTCATGTTACATCAGCACACACTGTGAATCATTACCAACTTAAAATTACCACCACTATGACTGTCGGATCCCCTTGAAGAACCATTCCCCATTTTCTTCAAATAAGAATCTCAAATATAAACAAGCTTTATCTATGGCAATTTCTTTTCAGATCAGTAGAAATTGAAACAAATCACTGTATGAGTAGGCATAATGACACGGAAAATACATTGTCCTACCTTCTTAATAGGTTCCATTGTTCCACTGGTTGGATGAGAAATTTCATTCTGTCCCCGTATAATAGTTCCATCCTATGCAGATATTGGATAATAATGTAAGATAATGCAACAGCTATCTATTAAAATAGCAGGTCAATCTTCTTTGTGAATTTCTATATCAAGTTTTTTTAACAGTAAACAGATAAACTTTCCCTAAGAGTAGCATTTAATTCTCATGAAACCATAAGATAATTTCACAGTTAAATAGATGTATCGTACCCATAATTCACACCCTAATGTAAGTCTGTCATTGGTTGAAATCACAGGGAGAACAAGGCTTTCAGGGGGAATATCAGAAACTCTTGAAAACAAAAATATTGCCGCATCCAAGGACTGAAAAAATATACGTGCTCCTGCAAAAAAGAAATTTCCAATGCTGCATAGTTTATAAAAGTCAGCTATGTCAATAGAATGTTGCATGCCGTAAAGTCAGTTAGTATAAAATATCATTATATGTTTAACTTTGACATAGAACCAGCGTGGCAATACCAGCGTATCACCAAAGTAAAACAGAAGTTGCATTCACATTGGATTATAATTTGAAAATTCAAAAAGAAAATATATAATATCATCAGCAATCTCATGACCAGCAATCATTTATATTCTTTGGAGACAGAAAATCAGTCAGACCCATCCTAACTATTACTTACTTTTCATAAAGTTATTTTATACTATATTAGGTGTCAATTAAGTATTAATGGTGTACTCCCAAAAGGGAATCACCTTCTTCAAAGGTCTGCAAGGATTCAAGCCTTCAAACTTAAGTAGTCAGACAATGCAAGAAATGGGACGTTGTAGTGAAGAAAGTAAATAGTAACCCTAGTAGTAATGCCGTCTCTAGCATTTGACCAATTACTGCATAGGAAGTCGGGGTATTTAATCAGGTGTTGTTGTGGATAGCCATTGTAGACTGTAAAGATTAGGTATTAGGCATTTTACTCGTCTACTTTTATCTTTTATTCAAATTACTAATGCTAAGAACAGAAATTTTATCGGAATATACACACACACACACACACAACAATGACATGGTAGCCTTTTCCTTCTAGGTGAAGTCAGGTACATGTATTAAAATACCTGTTCTTTTTAATTTTCAAGATATAGAAGAAATACCAACAAGTTAAATAAAATGTTTCATTTCATTTGCTTCTTAATTAGAACAAAACACATAAAACAAAAAAAAAATGCAAGCCATTGAAATAACATACTTGAATTACAAGAAACCAATCATGAAGCAGATGAAGAAAAAATGCAACACAATCAAGAGATAAAAAAATTAAAAAAAAAAAAAAAAAAAAAGCATATCCATTTTATGAGTTATTTATCCAATAAATTCATATTACAATAAACCTAAAATTATTCTGATCCAAACACAAATATTTGACGATTCTTCCCATGGAATATAGTTATAAATATGAATGTTGTACTCACAGCTCAACCAATTGGATACTGCCACATGCCAAAATATAGAACTCTCAACTAATGAAAGGAGAAAGTGAAACACAATGGTTAAGCTCAAACCATTAGGCATTATGGCATTATGCCTGATAAGTTATATGGTTCTACAATGATCCCACTGTGGTCTTTACAGCACAAAGAATAAAATCAATAAAAGCAAGCTTTTTGGGGAAGGGGGACTCCGGCACAAAAAATTAAATCAGGGAAAGTATCTTGCTGAATAAAAATAGAGGACCTGCCATTGCTGAAACAAAATGATCCTTCAGAACGGAGGAGAATCTGTATAAAGACCAAAACAAATGCCAAATTATCTTAAAAGCATAAAATTTGAAAAGGCTTAATCATAACAAAGAAGTATCATATATTTTGCAACTTTTTAGGCTATTAAAAGCAATTACTAATTCCCATTCCCAAAAGGGAAAAAAAGATAAGATGTGATATGCTGTAAAATACTGTACTAGCAATACCTCCATCCCAAAAGCAAATTATTAAAATATAAATAAAGCTGATTCTATAAGAATAAGAGTAATATAAGATTTTTGCGCAATGAAACAGATCATTAAGAGCAAGTGACGAAATTATCTGCATTCAGAATTAGCCTTAGCTTGCTTTGTAGAAATCACCTGATTCTGGAAATAAACCAGAAAAGCTCGAATAGTCTCCCTATAGGGTTTTGACACACCTTTCCATAAAACGTGATCACCTTCCACAATGGAGTACCTAAACATGATTACAAGGATATAATAATTGATGATGATAAATAAATTAAAATGAATACAAAAGGACCATTCAAGAAATAGTATTTTGAATAAGCTAACTTATAAGCTCATATGACTAAAAAAGACACATTTGGTAACCGTCATTTTCTCACGAGCTTATTGCCTTTTTTTATAAGCTAATCAAGTAGCTTATATCTTATCATTTTTTTCTCTCAATTTTACCCTCGTTATCTTATTGAAAAAAATAAATATTAATTAAACATACCTTTTTATGTCATTTCATATTTATAAGCTAGTTCAACGGTTAACTTTACCAAACACTACAAATTCAATCAGCTGGATGATCAGCTATAGGCTAGCTTATCACCAATCCACTTTTGTTTACCAAACAGAGCCTAATTCTAAAATGTGGAGGCTAATAGCCAAGACATCGCCATGACTCTTAAACTCAATTATTCAAACAAGGCACCACCCCTAGAAACTCAGCAACTTAACAGCCTATTTGAATTGTCTTATTTGAGCTTATCTACTAGGTATAAATACTTGTGAGACTGTTTGGAAAAGCTTAGGAAACAATATATCCGTAAGTGTTTTTCAGCTTATTTCAATAAGCTCTCTTGAATAGGTTATGAAAACAGTTTATAGCGTATATGAAATCAATTTAACTTTATTTTATCTCTTGTTATAGAAACAACTTATACATAATCACTTATACATTAAACATTTACGCAATAAGCACTTAATTAAGTTGTTTGTTGAAACACGGTCTTAAATACACTAACACCCTACTATCCATATTCCATAATTGAAAGAGAAGAGTTCAAATATTGTACCATTCTGATTTAGCTTGCAAAGAATCAAGTGGTAAACGATGACCAAGCAAATTTCGAACCGCAAGAGCCTCGGCTGTACTTTGATCAGACAGCCTCAAACACCTAGAACGTATATCTCCAACAGCCGGACCACCTGTAATAAAACACACGACACTGACTCACCAACATAGTAATAATTTGAGAAAATTAAATGAATTAATTCAACTTAAACACAATTAATTAATTAAGTGATTAATAATAAGCAATGTAGATATACCGAGGACGCGAACGATTTCGGCGGTGCTACCACCATCATCGGAAACAGGAAGAACATGAGCAACACGTGTGGTGAAATTCTTAAGATCTTCGACAACGCCGTTGAAGGCGGTACCACCGGAGAAGACAAGTAGAGCAGGCTGTGGATGAGGAGGGTGAGGGTTAGGGTTAGAGTAACAGCGACGGTGATTGCGATTGGGAGAAGATGGAATTGGAAAGGAAGCCATTCTGTTGGAAGTTGGAAATGTGATTGTGAGGCCCAATAATGTGGGGCCCAATAATGTGAATGTGTCTACCATGTTCGCAAATTTGATGTAATCTTGTATTTTACACTTTACTTGAGTTCTGTTCAGTGATGACCGAGAGTGTGTGTATACAGTCACTCCAACACCATGTCCGACATCTCATACATTTTATTTTAAATGTGAAGAAGTAGTTGTCCGAGATTCGAAGCTCAACCTTTAGATATAATATGCAATATCTCTACAAACTGATCTAAGCTCACGGGAATACATGCCGGATAATTTTATAAAAACGCAGACATGCCACTTTTTTCATATGGAAAATGAAAGTTTTTTTTTCAAGTATCTCAATGACTAAAAATTCACATCTTAGAGAATTTATAATGGAAAAATTCATTTTGAGCACTTAAATGGGTCGAGTATATACATCACTCGTTTATATTTTTTTTTTTTTTTTGTGGTGTCTTTGTATATATTATCCATTGTCCTTACCAATTGAGTTAAACTCACGGAAACGTTTATAGTTTTTTAATAGTACTACATAATAAGCACTTAATCCTTCAAACTCAACATCTCACACAAATTTCTTAAATAAAACTCATTAATTAATAATTCTATATCATTACATTTTATTTTTTAAAATATTAAAAATATGTGAGACCCGCAAATTTCTGCTATTAGTGATTGTATAATTTTGTGTTTGATCTCACAAAATGAAAAGTTGCCCTCACAAAGAATATTGAACTGGATTTATGGATAAATAAATGCGCAGCATTGTGAGAGATAAAATGTTGGATGATTATTTGCTCATATCTAGAGAAAAATATGTATGTGATAGTGTTGAAATGAAAAAAATCATGCTATAATTTTAAAATATAACGGCATACATATAAATATAATTAGTAGATATGGGCGTTCTGTCCCCTTGAGCATAGCTCAGTCGGTAAGACATGCATTATTATATGCAGGGATCGGGGTTCGAACCCCGGACACCCCACTTATTCATCTTAAAAAAGGTGAATTCTAGCCCGTTAGACAACTTGTCAAAAAAAAAAGATATGGGTGTGTCTTCAATTTTTTTAGTATAAAATGATATAATTTTTGTATTTTCCAATTTTTGCTTGGTGCTAATTATGTCTTTATTTTATCACTCTTGCATTGATTTATTTTTATATAAATTTTAAGTATATAATTTTGCCCCCACAAATCAAAATTTTTGGATCCATCCCTGCCCAAGTAAATAGAATGCTTATTTGAGACCCTAGGCTCATTAGGCATTCAAATATTTTTTTCATAATCCTTTCAAAAAAAATATTTTTTTTCCTAATAGTGGTAGGTAATAGATACCAAGTCTTATGTAGTTCAACTCTCGGTTTATCTACCTTTTCTATTTTTAATATATTAATTTTAATTTAATTTTCTTACATCAATTTTACGATATCTATTTATTCAAACTTATCTAAATTTCAATTTAGAAATTCGGTTTTATTTTCTAAAAAATTGACTAAAATCTGTCGTTGGACTTCTAATTTCTTAAGAAAAATTAAATGTTTTTTTTAACAAAAAAATTTCGTAGGAAAAACTTTAGAGTAAAAAAATTTGAAATTTTTTGTTTACAACCAATATGTAATTATATACTAACTATGAAACATTGATATCGGACACCACACTACAAGTTGACTCGACACCGACAACAATTTGAAAAAAATGAACTAATTGAACGTGATTACATGTATTGGGGCCAGACACGCCTTTGATTAGAGATATCGGTGCTACAAAGCATTGTGCTAGTTTGAAAAAATGCTATAACTATTTTATTTGAATATATTAGACCTAATTCTGAGATGATATTTCTATTGTTTTGTTTTGTTGTCCATTTCAATTTTGTAGGAAGATTTGTGGACTGAAACATTCTCTGTTGGAACTGAGGTTTGTTGAATTTGTTATCCTTTTATGAGTTTATACTTGTTGAATGTTTGTTTTTCTCACTCTTGTTATAGTGCTAGCTAGTGGGACCAAATGGATTCTTTGCATCAAATAAACTGGAATTTCTCTAACCTAGAAGTGAGTATTGGAGCTTCTCTGATTGATTGAGTTAACTGCTTATTTGATGGAATTGCTGATGACATTGTCATTTCTGTGTGTGTTTGTCTTCAGAATGCTTTTGAAGAGGGTGGCTTGTTATAAAAGAGACAGGTTTACCTCTTTGGTGGCACGGGCACCGAGTGTAACTTGCGTAAGTAGGTTGTGAACTTTAGTTTTTACGTTTTTCATCATTTTGCGAGGTGGTTACGTTAGGCAACTAATCTGTTTGGTAGCCATTTTGCCCCCTAATTTGATCGTATTCATGATATTCTTTTTACAAAGGGCTATACTTAGTGAAATCATGCCTATAATTAATTGGAGGGAAAACATAATTTAAAGAGCTAATAACCAATGATTCAAAGGTAGGTAATGTTTACTGCCAAAAAAAATTAGCTCTTTAAATTAGCTCTTTAATCTGGATCGGCACAAAATCAAGTATGTTTCTGTTTGAATGTGAGTAAATAACATATCTTATGATGGACATATCCATATTCAGGGAAGGATTTCCATTTTCCGCTGATATTGAGTTTATTACTCCCTGAATTTCTGTTGATTACGTTCAAAATGAATTTTCCTATGTATTGATTGTATATTTGTCTGTGTTTGCAGTCTCCATACATAAACAGATATTATGGAAATGATCACGAGGTTCTGTGATTTTCTCCAAGACAACAATGACAATTTTCCTGGCTTATTTTGCCGGTATTTTGTTCTATATGAAGTTTACGAGGCACCTTCTGCGTGCTCCATTCAATTTTCTTTACCAATGTAATTGTCTAAAGTTGCATACAAAGTAGTACAATTGTAGCTTAGAAATCCTAGAGAAGTGAACTAGGTGGCGACAGACTGACAGTAATTGAGACATGTTTCTGGCTTCCATTTTGTAGAGAATTTCATTGAGCTGCAATTCACATTGCTCTTAGCTTGTCTTGGTTTTCTCTTAAGAGTATTATATTTTTGTTAAAAGTAAACGAATTGTTGTAGGGATTAAAAAGAACTTTTTTTTATTGAGACGAAACATGAAACTTGATAATTTTTTATGTTAAGATTACGTGTTTATAAAAAGACAATTCTTATGGTGAATGTCAACCGAATATCCTCTTATGATAATACTCTTTAAGCACCGATTTTGAATTTGAAGAATAAACAACCCCGTTAAAAAATCATCCTTGTTGTATTGTAGCAAGGAATGTCAAGGTAACATTTTCATGTTCTATTGCTTTTCCCGTTTACATACTTTAAAGAACCTGCATTGGTGTAGCACCTACAGAATCGTTGAATTAAAGTTCAAATTCAACTGTATCTATTCAAATATTCATCCAACAATTTTGCAGCCAGTATAGAGGATCAGCTGAGATTGCTGAAATCAACGTTGTAATTTTGTTGCAGCTTCGGTGTAGATTTTGCCAAAATAGCAGCGATCCACTATGTCGAACTCATCGTCAATTCAAACATACATGAAAAAATAAATTGAGTCAACTTCGAAGTCTTCAATAAGGCAAGCTCTTGGAACTTGTGCTAATAACCAATGACTTGAGTTTGGAGGACTCCCCATTTGCATTTGCCCTTTGAGTTATTATTTCCAAATTCTTATGCAAGCTTTGTTTCACCAAACTCTTCATCAATTTCTTCCCTTCATTTGTATCTCTTTGATTTAAAGGTGACCCCATTCCAAATCTTGGTGTTTGTGGACCAGAATGTGGTCCCATCTTTACTTGTCTTTCATCTTTAAACCATTGCAATAGTTTCATTGCTCTCTTTTGAGCTAAAGGACTCCCCAATAAAACAACTTCAAGAAGTATAGGAACAATCCTAGCTTGTGCCATTTTATCTCTTTGTGATGAACTTTGATGTGCTAAAATCATCAAAACATAAACCGACAACTCTTGACATTTTGGTTTATCTTCCCATGACAAAATCTCAACAAAATTTTGTGGCACCATTGAGTTGTTCTCTATTGCTTTTTTACCCATTAACGTGACCAACAAGTTACCTAAAGTAGCAAGAGCTTTTTCTGAAATTTCTTTGACTAAGGAAAGTTCTGAGAGGATTGGGACAAGACCATAAGAAACTATAGGGCTTGCATTTTCTAACATTGTTGAAAGGTTGTATAAGGCTCCTAAACATGATCTTTTGGTATCAAAAGTCATGTCCTTTTTAAGAATGTCTTTAAGAAATGGAAGAAAATCTAACGAAGGAAAAGGGTATTGGGTATTTGCAAGTGATGATAATGATAAAAGTAACTCTGCAAACTCACTTATGGTTGACTCATCTACAAGGTCAATTGTCTTAGGTAATTTGGACAATATTCCTGCCTCCACTATCATAGCCTTGTTCCTGAAGAAAGAACACATACGTTAGATAAAGAAAGGAAGGGAAATTAGGCATGTTTTAATTTGGTCAAAGTTAGGTCAGAAACAAATATTTAACATATTCTCAAAGTCAGCATAAACTAGTCAAGAGCTGAACAATGCTATAGGCTAAATTATTTGAAGCATCATTCAGAGTAAAGTCAATGAGAATAAAAAAATTAATGTGGTGGATAATTGAGGTCAATAAAAGACATAAAATTGTCATTACTATCATAAAGAAATGTGATGAACTACCTACACTATATTTTATTAGCAGCATGCAATTTCTTATGACAATTTTGTCTCTTCCAATATATACTTTGTCCCCTAGTAGCCCATCATTTTGGTGATTTAATATACTGTTAATGTTTCTTCCAACTCAATGTCTATGTGAAGTATACTATGGTTGTCACAATGAGATTTGAAGAAATTTGATGCCAAATTATTGACTAAATATTCCATCATCAGATTTGATGTCATTAATGCAATTTAATTAATTTGGTAACTTTCATGTTTCTACTGCCTGTAGGGGAGACACTCAACTCTAAAAGCTAGGTATTGCACCCACCATGATTGTCTCTGCCTCCATTTGAAATGTTAATACTATCATTTGTTTATTTTTTTTTCTTTGGGAATTTGAAGAATAACACTTTGATTGTGGTTATAGTTAAAAAAATAAAACAGTTTGGTTGTGGTTAGTGTGAAGGCATGAATAAAACCCGCCAAACCAATAACCACTTTGTATTAATAAATCTTGTCCTTATTCCCCCCAAAGTCAAAATCAGTGGTTACTCAGTATTCAGTACCCATGATGCCTCAACTATCAACAATTTCTTGTATAAAATAATTAAGTGGAAGAAATAACACCGAGTATAATAGATTTAAGAGTGATATAAACCGTATTAATTTTGGAATAACATTAAAATAAAATAATTAATGTTATATAAAATATATAAAATAAACACTTGTTTTAAGAAATTTTTATTTTGTTAACGTGACACTCATTACCGTACAAGAGAGACCTATAAACAATATAAGAAATGTTTTGTTAAAAAAAATATAGACATGAAAAGACAACAAAAGAATAAGAATCAGCACTAATTCATGCAATTTGAAGATAGTGCTTCTTATCCCATATTCAAACTCAGCACTAAATCTTTTATGATTTTTTCTCTCACAATATCTTAATCTAAACATATTTTAACATTTTTAATCATTCATTTTATTTTTCCTTACCATTGAATAGACATCTACTATGAATATGAACATGTTAGCCAAGCACACCCAACAATTTAGACACTTTAAACTCATCAATTCAACATTTCAACCAATAACATCTTAAGAACACATTCAATCAATCACAACACAAGTTTTCAAACTTGAATTAAACACAAAATTTCACAAAGTTAATAACATAAACATATATTATTGAGTTGCTTGCTTCTTGTTAATCTTTTTTAATTCAAACAAAAATATGAAAACTATCAAACTCTAAGAAACACCGTAACTTTAGCAGAAGTGATGCGTATAAAAAACTAATAAGACATGAAGAAAAAAACTCTAGAGACATTTCATATATTGTGGCACGAGTTTGAACCTGTTGCGTGAGTTCGCTATTAGGCTACTTGATTAAAAAAATATGAATTCCTAAAAACTTACGTGTAAGTTCCATCGGCTAGGTAAATCAACGCCGTCAACCCTGCTCTCCGGTGACTAACCACCTGCGACGCCACCATAGATACCAAAACCGGCACCACCCCAAGTTCTGTTATCAACTTTCTTACTTTAACATCTTCTTTAACTAAACTTTCAATCTCTTTTGCTGCTATCTCCTTCTCTTCCCAGCTTCCAAAGTGAAGCATCTTCACTGTCTTTTGCAGCAAAATTTCAGTTTCTTCCACCACCTCCTTCTTCTCCTCCTCCTCCTCCTCCTTATGCTTCTCTATAACTTGCACTGTTTCAATCTTTTCAACCTGGTTCTGTTCAACCTTGTTCTGTTCGGCTCTGCTTTTTTCTTTGTTTAAATAATCAGAGGATTCACAGCGCTTTCGGGTTGCTTTGGATTGAAGAAACCGTTTGATACGAGTAAAGAATTGAAGCTTTATGTTAGAGAGGACCCAAATAGAAGAAGATGATGATGAAGGAGTTGACATGTTGGTTTTGTGAAGTTTTTGTTGTTTTTGGTTCTTCTTTTATTTATTTGTTTGTGGTTTTGAGTTTGGAAACAGAGGAAGAAGAGAGGAGAAGTGAGAGAAAATGAATCGATGAAACTATTTGAAGGGTTCTGTGAAGTTTAAATACAGGGGAAATACAGAGCACATGCAGAGAACAGTGATGTCCATTCTATTTATAATGTTAATTGTGGATATTATGACACAAGATCTCAAATTATTCTTTTTTTTTTTTGGTTAAGCAAATTATTCATTTTCCTTATAATATATGCATAATTTGTTGCAAGTAAAAATACATACGTATCTTGTACCCCAAAAAATAATACTTATATTTTGTACCAAAAAAAAACTTAATTTTCTTTTTCATTTTTCTTCTTAACCCTCCGATTTTTTAGGGGTAGAGATTGAGTTTAGCCGATAAATATTTAAATTCGGGTTCTTCGAAATAATTTGATTTTAGCGAAGTTCATTAACAACATATAATTGGTTAAACTTAAATATTTATGTACCTTAACTTTTTTTTTTTTTTTACTCAATTTGTGTACCTAAACTTGATAAAAAGAAAATGAGCATATTTAATTATGTAAATGCCATCAAATTTCTATTAATTTGAGTTGAGCCGGAAGGACTCATAAAGAAAAAGAAAAAAAAGAAGAAGCAAGAACTCATGTCTATATTCTTCATTCACAAAATTTAGGAATACTTTTTACTATCCTTAAAAGAAAAAAAATACTTTTTACTAACACAAGACTTGAACTTGATATTACTTGAAGAAACTAAATTCTTTGCCATATTTTTTTATTGAAATTATTTGCCACTTAGACATACAAATATTGACAATTTTGACTATATATATGAATAACTTTTTTTGGAAATTTTGACTATATTTGAACCAACATGATGTATCATATAATAGCATTACTTGTGCAAATGTAGTCAACAATCCATTGGTTTATATCTCATTCTTTTAGGTATACTATTTGGTACAATATCACTAATAACAGGTCTAACATGGAGTCTTTCTCCGCCTCCCAACCAATTTTTTTTTGGTGAGCAATCTCAATCTAACTAGTCTATAAGCTAGTGGAGATGAAATATTACACCTATCGTCTATCTTCACCAAATTCAATTCAATTTTATGGGACCTTTTTGGGTAATACATGAATTGGCATTTTCTTTATTAAAAATAGACAACACCTAACTAAAATTGGGTTTTGGTTTTGATGTAAACCCACATCTATTGCACGTGAGACCCAGGCTATATGTTTCCCCCATGAAACCATGAAATTTGGGGCAGTGCACACTCATCTAACATTAATGAACACTTAATATATATTTTCATAATTTTTCATTTGCTATAAAATCTGATCTGGATCGTTAGCTGTGATATTCTCACATGCATTAGTGATTTGAGATACTAAGTTTTATTGCATTCTTTCATTAAGTTCCTTGATTTGTTATGCCAACGTGACGTGAGAAAACAAGTTAAACATAAACCCTCAATTTATTTTGGACTAAAAGTCATTGAAAACAAATTAGCTTTATAGATACATCATATATATTTGAGCCAGAGAACCCAGAAGGAAAATGTGACCATGTTGGATTTTATCAAGAGGCTAAATAATTTAGTTGTTTTTTGGTGATTGGCCAAATAATTAGTCAACACTTCATTACATCATCTTATTGGTCATAAGGTCTAACTCTGCTGCAATGCCAATATTGTTAGACTATATATCTTTGTCCAAGTTCGAATTCAAGACATCGTAGATGTGTGTAAGTTTTAGGTGAAATTTGTCATTTCATCTACAAACTAAAAACATTATGTATATAATATTAAATAGGTTTGGATCTCATTTTTTCTTTTTTTCACAATATTTTTTTGTTTCTTTGTACACGTGTGACATTGTGGTTGGTCAATGTCACCAACCACAATGTCACCCAAGTGTTATCCTCCCAAAAGCTAGCTCAAATGATGAGAGTATTCAAGCATATTTATACACTCAACAGGTGTCCAAAAATCTGAACAATGTGGGACAAATAACAAAGTACAAACAATTTTAACATATAAGAAATAGAAATGTTGTTTGAGTTGTATGTCGGCATCAAGCTATTTTATGTAAAAGAAAAATTAAATTAAACTAAATTAATCAATAATTGTTTTTTTAAGGGAATAGCCAATAATTGTTGTTAAATTAAGAAACTCTAGGATTTTCCGGGAACAGTGGCTTATATGTAAGTGCGCGGTTTCGCATGCAAATAAGTCATCAGCAATATTTGACATAAACATATATAAAAATATAAATATTTTGGTATAATAATAACTTTGGGGGTGACAATTCCATTAGGTAGAGGGGTTAGGGATAATGTTTGAGAATTTGATGGCTGTGGTATTTCCATGTTGGAGTCCACTATAAGTTTTTATCCTTCTTTGAATTGAAAGCACTGAAGCTTACCCAATGGCAATTACGTTTTCGTTTTTTATTTTGGCTTTGAATGTGTGTGACACACAAAATTGCAAATATGATGTGTGCCACTACCAGAACTTGCTTATTATTACCAATATTAGTTTCTACCACATATATTATACAGTAATGTTAATTTACGTATATTATTTAAAATTGTGTACGTTTTGTGAAGTTTAATAAGATTCCAACATCTGAGAGTACGTGTACAGTTGTTGCATTGCATGAATGCACGTGGAGAGGAATATACTGCAGTCACTGAGATGCATATTTTTCTCAACGGAGCATAGCGTTTTCGACGATTTGTAATCTTTCCTCGAAAATATACACACTTGAGAGAAAATACCTCTTTAGAGTGATAATATAAATTTTATTCATTGCATGCCACAAAATATGGATACACGGATATCAGACAAGATATAGATACTAACACGTTGATATCGTTAATAATTTGAGAAAACCATATATTTTAGTGTAATTATGTGTCATTATCGTATCAGCGTCGAATACGACAAGTGTCTGACACCAAGATACGGTTAATTCGAAAAGTGTTTGTGCTTAGGTTGCATGCAATATGTACTTTATTGAACAAGTGAGACATCTTTTTTAAGGGAGAACAGACATGTCAAATGATCTAAAAGGAAACACAATAAAGTTCAATTACGGATTATACGTGTATATATGTGGCAACATTCTTCTAGCCAAAACAAAACAAAAATAGTAAAAAGTGAGACGCTTTTTTCTTCTTGTTCCATAAAAACAAAATGCTGATGTGTCTAACAAATCACATGAAAGTAGATCAAGGTTCACGGATTATAACTTCGTGGTTATTATGAGTCATCTTTACATCAATTTATCTATAGTGGCACATGGATTATATATCCTGGCAAAACCTGAACACTGATTTGTCATCACACGTGGGATCATTAAAAATGTGGGATTGGGCACCCATTTTGAGATTTATCATCACACGTTTGGACAATATTAAAGAATTTCGGACGATCAGAATAGGGATCCCACTAATTAAATTGAAAAACTCATTACTGTACTTTATAAAAGCTGTGGAAGGTTAGAGGCAACACAAAAACAATTTTGGAGTATATCACTAAAATGGTTTTCCTTTTACCGTAAAAAATAGGTAGTTTTTCTTTAACATAATTTTTTTTGGTCGGGGTTTAAACCGCAAACCTTGCATATATTATGCATTGTCTTTATTAACTGAGTTAAGGTCACGATGACTTCATTAACATAATTTGACAAAACTGGAATGATTTTAAGTTATAATATACTAAGTACTACGGCTCATAGGCACATAAGAGGGGCAAAGGGAGCTGAGCGTGGATATATATATATATATATATATATATATATATGGGTTTGCTAACTTAGACCAACAAAAAACAAGAAGATTCAAGTTAACAAAAGTGCACATTTTCATTTGCACAAAAATATCTTTCATCTTTATTATTTAAAACTAATAGCTTGAGGCTTACTTTAGTAATTTTTATTAAAACATATTTGTTAACTTGCACCAATTTGCTAACTTAGACTCACTTTTATTTTTTTACAAATAGCTTGAGGGTTACTTTAGTAATTTTCATTTAAAACATATTTGTTAAATTGCACCAATTTGCTAACTTAGACTCACTTTTATTTTATAACAAATAATTTGAGGGATATTTATTCAATTATCCGTTACTTTAAATTGGTTTACACTAGTGGATATTAGTTTTTTTGTCCAAATAAAAATGTGCGCTTTTGCTAACTTCAACCTTCATGTTTTTTGTTGATCTAAGTTAGCAAACCATATATATATATATATATATATGCTTTATTACATTGTTAGCCTAATCATTCAAGTAATAGTAATAATAATATGTAAGTACACTTGACCGAACTACGAAAACATACGACATATCATGTCTATATTCCTTTGTTGCAAGTTGTTGTTCTAACACAATAATAATTTGCCACAACATTTTTATATTTTTGTGGCAAACATTTTATGTTGTCCTAACACAAGTTGTATGTTATCAAAAGTCTTGTTTGTTTATTTAAAAAGGTAAATTATATCTTCAATTCATTAAGATAACATCTAAAATATATCATAATGATTGTTACAATGTCTAATACATCAAAAGTGATAGACTTAATAACACATTTGATCCTTTTATTTTATTAGCATTACCAAAACAAACCTATTTTTTTAAATTGAAATTTTTTGGTCCCTCAAGTATCACATTTATTACAATTTTGGTCTCAATCCATATTTTTAGCCTAAAAAGAAATGATGATTTTTTACTCCAATAATGATGATACATTGACTACAAAAATCCAATTTTAAAAAGAGGACTATTTTAGCGAGCTTAGTACAATACAAGACTAAAATTGCAATTAAACTTAATTAAATATGATTTTTTTAAGGTCAATGAGGGTTTGTTTAATAATGGTGTTGAGAGGTGAAATACTCTTTATAATATATTATTCAATGGTCATACACACAAATTTGTCATATAAGTTGTTCTTGTATAAACAAGGGAGGTTTACCTCCTAAGCATGGGGTGCCCTTCCTCCGTTGATGACTGAATACTCTTCAATAGCTCGTACACTCCTTGTTCCTGGTCCTCTGCAAAGTACGGGGTGCCTGTAAAAGACACTCTGATGTTCAAGTGAGATGTAGTGCTCGCAGATAGCAAACAGAATTGGTTAATGAGTATAGTTGTGATAAAAGTGGAATAATCGTTGGTGCGAGGGCCTTATTTATAGTGGTTGATCTTATGATAGGCTCCTTGTTGGTTGCAATCTTCTCTCCTTGTTGGTTGCAATCTTCTCTCCTTATATTTAGTCTAGTTTGTTATGAGGTTAATTTAAATACTGGAGTAACCAATCACCCAAATAGGCGTGGAAGTCTTTCTGGTTTAAGTGTGTCTCATGTAAGTAGGAATTACTCATGTATATCTAAAGGCAATGGAACACGATGTAGATGGACGCATCTATCCAGTCCAGGTGAGATCCCAGTTTGTAGAAACGATGTTATAGCTATCAAGATGTTGGTTATACTTTGAAGTAATGGAGCGCATGCACGGACGATGTGTCGATGTACGAGGTAGAACAAGGTGGTTCATAATATCTTGGTAAGGTCGTTAACTTGTATTGCGCACCGATCTGAGATGTTCTTTTTGACGAGACAGTGAAGGATGTTTACTCATGTATGATGCCACATGTCCTATCGAGGTAGGTTCCTTGATATACCTTGACTTGTCTCATTTATTGGGTATTCTTTCCTTTTTCTTATTGGATCTTGTTAATGGAATTTCTTTAGGAATAATTGGGTCAACAAAAAAAAGTAGAGTTAGAAAAAGAAAGAATAAAAGTTGCGTCAACACAAAAAAAAAGACCAATTTAATATAGAAAAATATAAATTTTTAATAGTTAAAAGAGATTTTCGTAAAAAAAGTTAAAAATAAATTTCCTTAAAAAAAGTTAAAAAAGATAGTACTAGTTTGTAGAACCGGAGACTTTTTCAAAAATTAATTAATAGTTTTAGGATCAAACTTGCAACCATATTAAAGAGTAATCAGTCTTTTGGTGGTTTATTCAGTTATCTCCACAACCTAACAATAAACGTAGTGCTGCCAATTGGATAAATTTTATCCGATGAATGTACTTGAGAGTTGAGATTTAACAAAGAGAAAAGGTGTACTCCATATACGAAAGTCCCACTAGAGAAAGTGATGCGTGCATCACATCCTTGACGGCTAGACTTGTTGGTATGACTGGAATGAAGTGTTCAAAAACCCAATCATTTGGCACTTTTCATTGTGTTTGTACCAAATTACTCCCACCTGTTGATGGTTTGAATTTTTCATGCTTGTAGAGTTCCCCACGTGTTTCAAGGACAATATTGTGTGTTATTCAAGTCAGGGTAAATGCGAAAGAAAAAAAAATCTACGGTCAAATTATTTGAGGCCTTTCATGCAATTCACGAATTTCCCTTCTTTCCATTTTAAATCTTCATATCAGAGATATAGTTAGTTCTTAGCTGATGTAAGTTGATGTCTATAAATAGGCTTGATGTAGTCAATTGTACTTAGCTTTTCTCATATGTGATATTTACTTTTCATTAATATATGAAAGAGTTTCAAACTTTTTCTCTACTTCTTCTATGAATGTCATGTTTCATATGTAATCACTTTTCTTTTATTAGATATTCGTGTTTAATGAGTAAAAAAATAATATTCGTGTTTCATTTGTTGCAGTTAACTCAAGCTTAATATGCATGAAATATAATTGTCAATTCTTTAAACTCAAAAGATATGTTTAGGTGGATTGTGACCAAAAAACAATGAGACTCTGTTCCTCTAAAAAAAAAAGTTCAATATGACTTTGTTAGGATTAGGACAAAAAAATAAAACTAGTATAGTGGCGATTGCTTTATGCACCTTTGCTCAAGTTGAAGCAAAAACACCTATCCGAAGGATGAATTCCAGTAAATCTTGTGAGTAAAAATAAACTCTACGGAAAGATGTTTTCCAGTGGGTGGGAGCAACATTGGGGATAAGTTGCAACCATATGGATTAGCAACTAAAATGTATATAAAAAAATGAACAATTTATTTTTCCATTCTCTAACCTTCTTGCGCATTCTTGTCAAAAAAAAAAAAAAACTTCTCGCGCATTCTATTCGTACAATAAAATTTCAAAAAAAAATTGAGGATTTTAGAGTGTTTTTACACTTATCAAATTATAAAATCCGAAATATGTAGGGCACACGATAAACAAGCAGGGTGGTGTGAGAAGAAACTGTCCAAAAATGGGTGTGCAACCCAATATCATGTCTCCAATTGTTTAGAGAAAATGGCCCGTTCACCACATTCTCAAATAAGACAAAAACAAATGTTCCACGAAAATAAAAATGCACCAGCCGGGAATCGAACCCGGGTCTGTACCGTGGCAGGGTACTA
>Ga0315915_1002751_pt1 | contig 22256 bp, 8 predicted proteins | sample MpolbnodulesMG_FD_207738 | JGI IMG/M metagenome (GOLD analysis project Ga0315915, IMG submission 207738) | Medicago polymorpha root nodule microbial communities from Los Angeles, California, United States - branched nodules | ecosystem: Host-associated > Plants > Roots > Nodule | place: USA... | reverse complement strand
ATCTCCCATCCTCTTAACCTTCTATTTGCAAACATCTAGAACACCCGAAAATCACCAACACAACCATGGCAATTTTTATTAAAATGGAATTGAAGCCCCGTGACATAGCCACAAGGCCCACAACCTCCAGAACATTAGTTCAGACTTCAAATGTTAAAGGAATAAAGCTCCACTTTGGCCAACACTTTTTCATGCTCTTTTGACAATTGTGTTTTTTATGGGATAGTTCTTCTAAAGGGGAATTAGTTACTTTAGTCCCTGAATATGAAAGGAGTAGTCACTTTAGTCAATGAATGTTAAGAAATTGTAAAACAGTCCCTGAATGTGGACTTTGTTAGTCAATTTCAAGGACTAAAGTGACTAACGGAGTCTACATTCAGGGACTAAATTGACTAACGGAGTCTGCATTCAAGGACTAAATTGACTAGCAGAGTCTACATGCAAGGACTATTTTGCAATTTATTTGCATTCAGGGACTAAAGTGACTAATCTCCCTCTTCTAAACGTTGATGAAGTTCGATGTGTTCACTCACTGTTACCACCTTATCTTTCAATCATATGATTTTGATTTTTGTATCACTTAATTTTTTATTTTTCAAGTTTATACGTTAGAAGAAACATTATAAAATTTAACCTAAATCATAATGGAAAGAAAAAACGTGTAAGGTTTTAGAAATGAAATAAAATGGAGGAATAAAAAGGTGGATTTTAACAGTTAACTGAGTCGATGAATTCCGATAAGCCATGCCATTATGCAATGGCGGTGTTAGGGGAGAGAGAATGTAGATGCAAAGAGGAAAAGATTAGAGATCTGATTCTACGCGGTATCGAATAATGGGTTCACATCACCTTATTTAATCTAATGATTAAAAAAAGTGGTTCACTGATGAGGGACTTAGTTGGACCCTCGCCCTAGAATTCACCATAAAGAAAAAGTTAAAATTGCCAATTACATCATCACCTTCATCGCAATACCTTTCTCTGCACATGGATTGGAACAACTGAGTTTGTATATGTTTCAGCAAATACAATGGATGTTCAGCAAATAAAGAAAAGCTGAGTTTGAATGTGGTAAAAAAAACTAGGTAGGAGACAAGGGCATAGTAGGAATAACATCAAAAAATTGCTTATCTTCCCTCTTTCTCCGCACAAGAGCAAAGAAGAAAAAAAGACGGGACCCATAGGTTTTTTATCTGTCGCAACAATTTCTCTTCTGCTCCAAAGAAAAGAAAGCGTACATTTCTCCCCTTATTCTCTCTACTCTATTTACCTATTTCATGCCTACCAAACAAGCCATTAAGTTTTTGGGTAATAGTGTGGTGTCTCTCGCCTGTGGGGTTGCTCTGCCTGGATGTGGATGGTCCCCCTTGGCTACCTGACCATGGGTGTTCAGGCGACAGGTTTCGTTGTGTGCAGAGACAACGGCGGTACAAGTATAAGTGTGTGCAGTTGAAAGAGCGCCTGTTTGAGGGGTGAGCATGAGGAATTGATGGACCCACACTTAAGGTTTTGGGTAAGAGTGTGGTTCTCTCTGGCTTGTATGGTTGTTCAGCTTGTATGTGCATGGTCCCCCCTGGCTCCTATTGTGACCCAACAAAAAAGTGTTCTGATTTGTGCTAAGGCTTAACATAAGAAGTGTTACAAGTGACTCTTTGCATAAGGTCTGTAGGGACCATGATATGAACCTTTTGCAGGACTGCACGAGAGTAATGACTCATGGAAGGAATATAAACCCTCTCGTCTGGATCAGAGGCCATCTCCTCGTAATATGCTCACAGTTGTGTCCCTTGAGGACTAGAGTTGTTGATATAAAGGAATCCTATATTACACACAGACTTGATTGTCGATGTGTGTACAAGTACACCATCCCATATGTCTGCGGAGAAGGTTGTCGTTGACGCAAATACCCTACTCATAAATCATTCAACGCCATCACCGAGGATCTTAGGTACTGCATGATCAATACAAGAAACCCTTATCCTCAAAATGTCAAATCAAATATTTGTTGATTTTATTTAATTATTTGATCTCTTCCGGCTCATGTGTATGTGAGAGTTTTAGTGCATCGGGCTGAACTTACTCCTTTTTAACACTCTATAACACTCGCATTTTTCCCACGCTAAATAAATATAGATCTCATACTTTAAAAACAAATTTCACATAAAATTATGAAACATAGGATGATTTAACTTAATAAAAGAATGAGTGTTTACGATAACATTAAAAAAAAAGTGTTTCAATATTTCTCATTACATAAACTTTTGCAAAGTATCTTGGAAGACACGTAAAAACAACCAAAGATATGATTGATTTTTTTTTAAAGTTGTATTTAACTCCTTGAATTTTAAAAATCGTTCATTTAAACAAATTATAAAATAATTTTTTTATATTTTTGGTTCTTTAACTTGTATATTTAAGATATTTGCTACAGAAAAGATAAATGAACACAGAAAAAACAAACATTGTTTAGATATCATATTCACTGTTACTTTATACCTACATTTTCAATTTTTTTTTATTTCCTTAACATGTTTCTCCTTCAATCCATCTCTCTCTGTCATCCTCTCTCTCACACGTGCAACCTGCTGTCCACACATCTTGTGACCACCGGCGTCGTCACTTGCAGGTAAACGAAGAAGATATAGCAAGACAGTGTTGCGATCATCGACGTCGTTTTTCTCCGACTTGGTCCTCACCGACATCGTCACTTATAGGTCTGCAAAGAAGATGAAGGAAAAGGCAGTGCTGCAGAGAAGAAGGTCGGCACCGGCGTGGCGGCGAAGATCTTAACAGATCTGAATTCTCGGTGAGGACGATGGTGGTTGAGGAAGGAGAATGCAGCGGTGAGGACAACAGACGGTGGTGTGAGAAGGATGGTGGTGCGGAGAAGAATAGAGAGAAGACAGTGAAGATAACAAGAAGATGGGATGTGGGGATTTTACAAAATTAGCCCTGCTTTATGGTTGAAATGACAAAATTGTCCATAGTGTTGTATTTGTGTCTGATATTTTGTGTCTACTTATCATTTATGTATTTGTTAACATTTGTCTTAATTTATTTATTATGTTTTTCCCTTTTTAGCAGAAAAGTTTTTTGCATGTTTATTTTGGTACAGTTTGTACGTGTTTTTTAAAGGGTTTTGCTAGAAGACATCTTTTATGAAAGTCTCTTTTAGCAAGTTATTCTATGAGCATTTGCTAAAAGACACCAACTAATTTTTATGAAGGTGTCTTTTAGCAAAGTTATAACTAAAAATTGAAAGTCACACCTCGAAATGTGGGTTGCTAAAAGACACCTTCATGGGTGGCTTCTAGCAAAACCTTTTTTAAAATGTGTGTAGTTGGTAGACATTTTAAATATTTCAAAGAAAACACCATGTGCTGTTGTATTGATCTAAGCACCGGCCTCAGCCTATAGGATGGTGGCATTGGTGGGTAACGTATCATCCCTCATGAAAATATTTTTAATAAAATTTAGCAGCTTCATTCAGCAGGATCTAGAGACTGAGGTATATTAGACATGATCCGTACAACTGAAACAAAAATACATGGTGATAAATCAAATCAAGTGGATTAACTTTAATCAATCCTAGCAAATAATCACTTATCACGAACACAATATAGCTAACCCGCATATAGATACATAATCAAGTTATAAAAAAAAGATGAAGAGTGAACATCTGTAAAGCTTCATTTTGTGTTATTGTATTGTATAACCAGACCAACAACGTGCGCCGCTCTCTTCAATCCAAACCCTTTCGATGTAGCCACCATGGATGTTGGTGCGACGAGCGACGGTGGTCCTCCGGACCACCCTTTGCCTCGTTTGGGGTGTCTGAACACCAGAATCGTCGACGGCTCTGCCTTGTGGTGTCGACCGGTGGTCTGGTGTGCCGGTTCTTGAACGTGTTGGTGTGGGCTCGGCCACCACCCGCGTCGGTTTTGGTGCTGGAGCATTCAAAGGTGCTCCATGCCTTTGGTTTTCAAAACCCATAAGGGTAGTTTCGCTCCAGATCCGGTGGTGCAGGTGGTGTTCTGTGAACGACGTTGGTGTTTGTTATCAGATTGCCTCGATGTGTCTCCGTCGTCGTGATGCTCGGTGAATTGCTTTTCCCAACTTTGGTTCCTGGTTTGGCTCCAGATCTGTTGAGATCTGCGGGTCCATAAGTTTTGGATTGTGTCTGCTGTACTGGAGGGTTGCTTTGTTCTGTTTCAAGAAAAAATTAGAATTATGGTTCTTTGTTATACAGGTTTTGCTTCAAAACCTCTTTGTCGTCGTGTTGGACTTTTTGATCTGGTTCGTTGTTTACTGGTTCGTTGGACTCGAAAGGGCTGGTTATGCTGTTGTATTTGGTTGCAGGGGCCGTTGGTTCATGATTTTTTTCGGTGTTGGCCGTTGATTCTTACACCATTAAAAATGTATCCCAGTCATCCTTGATTGACTGGCATGGGACTGTATGGACTCGAAAGAGTTGTTATTGCTTGCTGCCGTTGTTGCAGGGAGTTGATGGTACGTGAAGCGATTCGTGTTGACGATCGATTTATTCGCCAAAGTTTAGACCCTCTTGAATTGTTTAGGGTTAAATCCATTTATGGTTTTTTTTTATGTTTTGCCCACTGGGGTTGTTGACTGGGTCAGGTTTTATGTCCCCCCAGTTTTTATATGTAATTTTTCTCTTTTTTTAATAATATTTATGAGCAATTGGCAACAGATTAGAGTAGGATGCCAACTTAGTTGGGCATTATTCTTTTTTATGTCACTTTGCTCTTGGCTTATCAAGAAAAAAAGAAAAGTATTGGTCTAAGTCATTAAAAAGAAATTAAATTATGTGGACTTTTACATACTCCGTAAGATTTAAGGAAGATGATATTTTCTCATGTAGGGTTGTACGATTTATGTAGACTTTTACCATTAAGGAAGAGGATATATGTCGATATGGGGCCGTTTGGATTAAGCTTATTTTGAGATTATGTAAAACAGTTTATGCAAATAAATAAGTTTGTACTTGTTATTTAGAAGTTTGCCAATGTAGCTTATGAAAAAACTGTTTGTGAAGATATAATTTTCATTAATGAAAACTTATAAATTAATATAAAAGTTTACTTATTTGTATAAGTTATTTTTCATAAGCTAAAAAAATAAGTCAATCCAAAGAGACCCATGCTCAATTCAACGATTCAATTTCTATATGTATTTTATTTAAGTTTATTGTATAACAGTAAATAAAATAGAGTAAATTACACTTTTCTTCCTAGAGAGAAGCTTGAATCACACTATCATCCTCTCTTATCTTAAAAATATACACTCATCTCTCTTGAAAAACAAAATTTATACTCCCCTTTTCTATGAGATGTTTGAATTAGAATCTCCTCCCTTAATAATTAAATATGCACCACACTTTAATATATTTTAACATAAATAATTATTTTTATGGTATATACTAATTCTGAACCACCATTTAAGAAAATTAATCCATTTCTTTATTATTTAAATGTCAATGATAATAAAATTTAAATGTTTTATTATTAATTTTATAATTTAGAGTATAAAATTTACTTTTAAATAATCACACTTTAGGACTTAGTAATTTTTCACATATTTTAATTTTGTGTTGTTTCATTAAAAAAAAGAAGGTAAATTATCCCATCCAAATTAGCACCGGGGAGATCGAACCTGAGACATTGAGGAGAAGCACACTCCCAGGTCTTAAGTCAATACCATCAGGCTAACCCAAGTGATTTTTTTTGCGTTGTTTCATATTTTATAATAGGATTTAAAACTATATGTTAATAAAATTTGAAAAAAAATAGCGAAAAAATATGCATTCGAATTTTGATTATATTAAAATGGACCAAAAATACTTTTTTTCGGAGTGCGGTAGATATTTATTTTTTAGCTAGATTATTATAAATGAAAAAAGATATTAAGGGAGAAAAGTGTAGATTTTAACATAAAAGTGAAGACAATGTAATTCAAGTTTTTCTTACGGGTGGAGAGTGAAATGTTTTCTAATATATTTTAAATAAGAAAATAAGGGAGTGTATGCTTTTAAAATAAGCGGGGAGAATAGTGTAATTCAAATAGAAAGTGTAATTTACTCAATAAAATACAAGCTTGAGAATTGTTAGATTCACCGATGACCACCTGATCGTAGTTAGTGTAGTTTTCAAGTGGACGAGGAGTAAACTTTTTAATTATAGACAATTGCACTTTAGATAAAAAAAAATTGTCAAGTTGTGCCGTGACTAAAAATTCACTACTTAAATAAAATAGGGAAATGATGTGTATAATGAAAATATTTTCACGATATTTTTATTTTTTTTTAACAATAAAAAATGATACATATATTAACAAAGTTAGGCTTCTCTAAAGTACAAGGTGTACTATGGAAACCCGAAATAATTACAAAGTAGCAATGTTGGGTAAAGATATTAGCCAATTTTCAAACAAACCATGGAATTTGACCACCATAAATGAAAACCGTAAGAAAAACGACATTACTACATTGTACTCTTATTTAATTATATTGCCCGACTATCACTTGATTTCAGCTCGTGAATCTCTTTTTTCATTTACTCATTTTAACTACAATATACTCTATCATGAACTCTCGAACAAATTGTTCGCTTGATATAGGACTCCTCAAAAAAATAAGTAGAAAATTCATAATTCAAACCCCGACTCTTGTATACTACAATGTCTCTGTCAGTCTTGCTCATGGGACGGATCACTAATTCTATTAAAGTGTGTCCATATTTTTTTTTACACTATCTTCAACATTTTTTTAAGAAGCTAAATTAGCTCACTTAAATTGATACCAGAGAGAATCGAACTTGAGGTCTCGAGGAGGAGCACACTCCCATGTCCCAAGCCAATACCACCATCTTCGATACACAAAAGTATTTTATAACATATTTTGTGATCATTCATTTTAATGTATATGCATATAAGCTCGAATTGTTTATGAAGGTCAATATGCTTCAATCTATAATCAATGATTTTATCATATTACAAAAATTCATCACTTGTATTCATCTTTCATAAACACACATACAGGTGCACGATTTTATTTTGATCAAATTAAAACCATATATATAATTAAGAAGTTAATTCAAGTTTGACCTTTTTTTATAATAAAAATGTTTTTTACACAAATAAAAATACGAAACACTGCTTTTATTTATGACTTTGTAAAATGGGAATCCATCAGGGACTTATTAATAAGCATCACAGTGCACTTTTTAAGAATTTCAAATTAAAATATTATTCCATAAAATTGTCAAATACTTTAATTTTTAAAGTATTAAATACACATATTTGCAAAAAAAACTTACGATTTAAGTTCTTTAAAGAATGCACCAAACACATTCATTAAAATTTTCCTTATACTAATACTATTGCAGTTCTTTCACATGTCTTGAGCCCTCTGGTATAGACCAAAAAACCATGACTCTGCTGGATCTACATAAATAAATTACCAACCAAGTGGATAATGGATATGTAGAAGCTCTATAGAAGATACTGCCACTTTGCATGGTCATGGGGCATGGGACATATTCATTGATGTCGCTGACTTTGACACAGGTATCTGCATTCTGCATAACTCTCTTCTATTTTTCCTAAACGTAATAATTTCTTAATGGATATTTAAAGAATCAAACTTCTAAAGCAAGTTCTGATATGGGAATTATTTGCTCATCAATCATTCCCCGATAAAAGGCTAGAAATGAATCTCAAACTACAAATGATTATTAGAGGATAAAGATGTACTACAGACGAAGGTTTTGCTAGTAGTATGATTGAATCAATGACTAACTAACACCACCACTGAATTTATTTTTTATCTTTTTTAAGAAAGAGCATAGCAACTTTGCTATGTTTTTGTAAAAAAAAATAAAAAATTGCTATGTTACTATGTTATTTGCATATTTGAATTGATGATGAATTAGACCTAGTTATTATAGTAAAATTTATACTTTTGAGTTTTTACAAATTAAAGTGCCATCTAATTTTGTGAAATTGATCGATTACTATGATTTAAGACATGCTAGGTAGCCATGTGTGACCTATATATATATGTATGTATATATATATTGTTTTAATTTTATCGGATGTCTTGAGGACTTATATATTTGATTTTTACTTCGCTTTATATGAAATTACTTCCCCAATCAAGATAGCATTTAAACAATTAAATTACTTGAGCACATTCACAGGTTGGGAAAGCATGTTTAATATTAGGTATTGAAGAGTCCCCCAAAGAGACTCGCAAGATTTGATGGATTTGTCTAAGATGCAAAATTCTGTCTAAATGTAATTGAAAATGATTATGAAATGTATAAAGCCTATCTGATGTAATCCTAACTAAATAATTTTTTTGAAAGGAGAAGGCTAATATTAGTGTGCTCGCAAGTTTCATGACGACCAAAAGTGTGCTAGCACCATATTGGCAAAAACCAATGAGACGATCACATGGCTTCCACAAGAATGATTTCATTATGTCCATTGTCCGGTGCTTTAGAAAATAGAAAAGAGATGAACCTTTTGCTTTGGCTAGTTCCTGGGGCCTACAAATTGATGTATAGAGTCCAATAAAGGAAAAGATGGGAGGAAAATAAATTTGACAGTAACTGATTAAAGTTTGTCTGACAGCTCATTACCCTTTAGTGGTAGGTAGCTTTCTTTGGGTTCTCTTTTTCTAGTTTGTGAATGTGAGTGCTCTCTAAAGACTAAGAATTACTACTAAAAAATATTGAGTGGACAAATAATATTTTTTTTAAGGAAAATGTTAACTAATGTCCCGGACACTGGTTAAGGAAACCAAATATAGTATAAGGTTTTTGAAACTTGTGTAGTCAAAGTTAAAAAAGTGTAAAAAATTATGTTTTCAATGCAAATATTTCATTTTTTATTTCCTTAACTAGTGTCCTGGAGGCATTAGTTAACAAGACCTTTTTTAAAATATGAACAAATATTTTGAGCATTGTTTAAATACTTACGAATATTAATTTTTATATAAAAAATTGTGACATTATGTCTTTTTTACATGTTTAACTTTTATTTTTAAGACAAAATTTTATTTTGTGGGTTTCTCAAACAATGTCCTTGTGACATTTGTTAGCATTACACATTTTTAACTGATCTCTTGATCAAAGTGTTTAAGAACTTTCACAATGGAGACATTCATTTTTAGATACTTAAATGAGTCACACATGTTAACATAATTAATTTTTTATTTTTAATAGTAGTACCTAATAAGCACTCAATCCCTCCAACTGAGCATCTCACACAAGTTTCTTGAACGAGACTCGTTAATCATTTATCAATAACTCAATATCATTATATTTTAATATCTCAATATTAACAAAAATACGGGTCCACTTAAGATTGAAATGTTTCATTGGGACCTTGACTCATTAGATACTCAAAATAATTTTTCCCCAATAAAGGGTACTTCATAGGTATAAAGTCTTAAATGGAGATATCTCAAGTTTTTGGGTAAAAAGATCCCACCCATCTACACCCGCTTGGTGGCCTCGGTTTGAATGATTTTGGTTTATGCGGTTTGTCAGATTAGTTTATGCGGTTTATCAGTTGTGTTGAGCGAGTTGAATTGGTTGGTTGAAATTTCAGTTAAAAAAATATGTAGAATGACATGGATGAAAAAGAATTGATGATAAAGGTCGGGGATGATGGAATTTTTGGTCATAGAAAGAGAGTTTTGAAAATGAAACAAATTGATTGTTGCTGTTGCGATTTTGATCGATATTTGAAGGTTATAGGCGATGAAGGTTAAGGGAAGAGGAAAAGAAAAAACGATCTATGAAAGTGAACAATTGTTCTTGACATTGCTATTATTATTTTGTTTGATATTTGAAGGTTGGGGATGATGAATTTTTTGGCAAAGGAAACAAATCAACTGAAGGTTAAGGATGACGAATTTTCTTGACAAAGTAGTGGTGCAAATGCATTAGGGTTTCCTTTCTCTTTTCCGTTAACTTAAGCTTATATAACTCCGGGCTTTGGCTAAACTTAGGCTTGCATCCATTTCAAGTTATTACTTTTCCCTCCTTACAAGTTTTTTACGCGCCCTATTTTTTTTACGAAAATACCTTTGGTTTGGATTGTATTCTCCGAACGCTTTTTTTTGTTTTACTGATTTTGGGATTATAAAGTCCGAAATATGCAAACCCTATAAGCAACAATCATAATATCTCTTCCTTCAAAAAAAAAATCATAATATCTCTCACTTTAACAATTTTGAACTTTGTTTTTAAAAACAAGAAAAAACAAAGCAAAAAAAATAATATAAGACATGCCAAATAAAATCATAAAAATACCAACAACAAAAATTTAAAAATCAAATAAAGCTAATGGAAATTTTTAGAGATTTTTCTGAGAATATGAAGGGAAAAAAAGACAAATGGGTCTAAATGATGGAATTTTGGATTTTGAAGGGCATATCCCTTTTATGGGAATGATTGTCCTTGATTTTGCTTCTTCTGGTTTTATGACCAAGTCTCAGAGCAATCCGATCAAATAGCTTGAAAACTGGAAAAACTGGATTTTTGAGTGGGACTCGACAAGAACAACTAACAATAACTTGAAACACGAGGAAGGGGTTATGATACTTACTACTTAGTATAGTTCTTAAAAAGACTTAGGTCTTTTTACTGATACAATTTACATTATATAATTCGAATTTCGAACCAATTTTCCATGAATTCCTAGCATAAGAGGAGTGCGCATGGACTGCGCATGGACTGTTTGGATTTTATAATCCAAACAAAATAAAAAATGTGTCATGTTATACTGGGGTTTTCAGATGGTATAATCTGAATTGTTGAAAAACTCATTTTCCACCCAAAAACAGGGTGAAAACTCTATTTGAATTCTATAATCCAAAAATCTCATGGAACATTTTTGTAAACATCAGTCGGATCCATATTTCATTGGGTTGGAAGTGCCCAAAAACCAACCATAATATAAATATGGTAAATGTTGACGAGTGCTTCTAAGGCACTCTTTAAGCACCAAAAGTGGTAAAATTTTATGAAAGTTTGTGCATTTATTGCATTGGAAATTGAAATCTTTAATTTTTTTAAAGAATAATTTATTCATTAGGAATACTTAAATAGTACTCCAAGACACTCGTTAACAAAACTCTATATTATACTCATAAATTGATAAAAAACAAAAATAAAATTAAGAAAAATATTGATAAGTTGTTAAAAGGTCCAACAAATACCTTTCATCCTGTGTAGCCGTGTGACTTTCTAAGGTGCCAAAACGGAAGAGCAGTTGTATGATTTTAATTTTTTTTTTTTGGATAATTTATTATACACACTAAAGCTCAAACATAAACTTTGTAAGTTTAACTCAGTTAGTAGGAATATTGCATATTATACGCAGGGTCAGGGTTCGAACTCAGACACCCGCTTCTCCACAATTAAAATGTGTGAGCTATAGTCAATAGACTACTTGACAAAAAAAAAACAAGCCTAATTAAAAGTTTTTTTTAAATGACTAATGTCAATGACTAATTGTAATGTTAATGTTTTTTTCTATGAGAAAAATCAAACCCGGGAATTTTAACAATCCCCCCACCCCAAAAATATTCTTTTCTATTTTCTTTTGATTCATTTTTAAAGCTAATCTTATTTTCTTTTTTTAAGACTTCTTTTCCTTCAAAATTTAATCCATACTTGCATGTTTGATTGACTTTATTTAAGCTTGTCTACTGAAATAAGTTTTGTGAGACTGTTTGAGGAGAATTTGTGAGAACGACTTATGATATGTTTACAAGTTTGAGTCATTTGATTCAACAACGGATCACTACAGCTAATCAACAAGAATGGATGGCTAAGTTATTGGGGTTTGACTAAGAAATTGTGTACAAAGTGGCAGATGCATTGTCTCGGCAACACGTTTACTTCTGGGGCATGAAGCTATATTGGTGGTTGTTGATCGTTTATCCAAGTGTAGTCCCTTTATTCCTCTCAAGCACCCTTTCACGGCATTCTAGAGTCAATTTTAAGTGACCGTGATCCCCTCTTTGTGAGTATTTTCTGGAAAGAGCTTTTCAAACTGTTAGTGACTATTTTGAAGATGTCATCAGCCTATCATCCCTCAACCGACGGTCAAACGATGCACTTCATTTTTCATAACTTTTTTCCATATACAATTAACAAACACATTTTGGTGAATTTCTTGTTTCCTTGGCAAGTTAATGTCATTAAAATTAAATATGTACTATAATTTATTGTAAATAACATCCCCATTTTGACACTATTGTCAGTTTGTCACCAACATCCTCATCCTTAGAGTAAGGGTGCTTCATCTGTCATTTGCTTTGCATAAGGCACCACTAAACTTCAACTTCAACATCAATTCCAAGTTCTGGTTAACCTCTTGTTTTGAATACATATATGAAACTCTTTTCGATTTTTTAATTTTTTAGAATATCACTGCTAGCCCGTTAAGTGATATTAAAAACAAGACTTAAATGTTCTTTTGGCGTCCTAATTATTTTTTAGGTATCATTTTGATTTTATAAATTATTTTCGTTTCTTAGGGTTTTGATCTCATAAATAACTTTTCGTTTCTTCGGAGTCTCTTAAATATGTGTATGTTAAACAAGTTGGTCATTTTCGTCAAGATTTAACCCACAAATGTTTAAGGTGGTCCACCAAAAACCTCATTGTTTTTTTAATCTTAACTGGTTGATCTATTTATAAAAAATAAACCATTAAATCTTAGAGGTCTATTGTAACTAATAGTGCATTATCAAGATATAAGTGGTAAAAATTATGGGAAATTATGAATCGTTTAAGAAATGGGGAATGGAAATTCATAATTAATTTGCCTCTCGTTTAAAAACTCCAAAAGAGTGTACTTGCAAAACTATAAAACAAAATTTGACACGTGAATATATGTTTACTCATAACAAAATTGCAATTTTGATTGAGAAATCAAAATAAATTGAGAGGTAGTGGAAGTGCTATGAAACTTTGGAGATACTCCCTATGTATTTTTATGGAGGCGTCAGCTAAAAACAAGCTTAAAATTTGATTTTTAGGTCAAAATTTATATAATTTTTAGTTTTTGGTGCTTTAAAAATTCAAAATTAATTCTTCTCTTGTCGAAATTTTTTAATTTTTTTGGAAAGTCATATTTTAATGTTCTTAAAATTCCTGCAAAAAAGTATAAAAAATTCAACCTCTAAGCTTTTCTAGATTTTATGTTTACATGAAAATATAAGAGGTCAAAAAGTAAAAAGAATCTTAAATTATAGGGGTAGAAATTATTTTTTTTTAGACGGTGATTTTTCAGACTGCACATATATTACGGGGTCAATTTAAACATTAAATCAATAATATATATATATAGACACACACACACGCACACAATAGATACATTTGAGAAATGTCCTCTAAGTACATCTCAATTTGTAGCTGCCATGATATTTATATGTAAGGGCAGATAAATAGGATTTTTCTAGCCTCACGTATTAGCATTAGTAAGTATATCGGTTTTTATCAAAAATAAATATTAAATCCAAAAGATTGCATTGTAGTTTTGATCGTTTTTAGATGGGGTTACCTTTTGGGAAGTTTTCTAGAAAGCGTGCGAGTGAGGACAAAGCACGCTGAAAAGACTTGTGTTGGTTTGTAGGGTCGGTCGACAATGCTTAAAGCTGTATGGGATGTTACAAGTGGTATAAGAACTGACCTCTTCCAGTACGATGTGGTTAGGGGACGAACCAAGTGTAAGCTAGTGGGCAAGTAACGTCCAAGACTGATGAGGGCGAAGAGTAATCGCCGATGCACAAGACATGGCAATGAGCGGCTCCTGACAACTTCTCAACAACCGAATTCACTTATGAATGAGAGGGATCTTGAGGCTGTGCAGGTATGAGACTGCATGGTTGAAGGATGACTTATAAGAATTGTTGTACCACTGATACAAACAAGATGCATCTTCTTTCAGTAGCTCATTCCATAAGAACTCCACAGTTAAGCGTGCATGACTTTCAGTAGTCTTAGAATGGGTGACCTTCTGAACAGTTTCCTATAAAGCGTGCAAGTGATGACAAAGTATGTTGAAAACATTCGTGTGGTTTGTAGGGTAAGTCAACAATGCTTAAAGTCGTTTGTGATGTTACACATTTGTTTCATCATCCCCTGGTAAACAAATTTTTCTATAATAACTCACTTTTCATATATTTAAAGTAAAAAATAATCTCCAATAAAAATTGATAATCTATTGTCAAATTATCAAACTTAACTGTCGACAAAAAACAATAATGCTATATTCTAATTATTTGACTCCTCAACATTTTTTTTACTCTTGTGTATTTTTGTTACAGAAAATCTCTTTAAGAGGGTAAAGAAAACAATTGATCCAAAAATTGAGTTAATTCTGTAACAAAAGATCTCTTCTACATAGTTTTTTATTTTAGTCAATTCCATCTTTGTCATTTTGTAATAGTTTGACAAATTTTTAGTCTATCGATTTATCATTTGGTCAAATATCATTTGCGGTCCTTTAAGTTATATGATTATAACTAGTTCTTCCTTTAAGTTTTTTTTGTTACAAAATGGTCCTTTAAGTCATGAAATATCTGCATCATTATCTTATTTTCATCAAACTTGGTTAAAAAATGTTTATGTGGGCGTTTAATGTTAAGTTGGTATGTTCAGATTTGTCGCTTTCTAAACTATGATTCATATGTGTATTATAAAGTCTTGTTTAGAAACAAAATTGATCGTTTATTGAATTTATAATACTATTGACGAAATATTAATCTGTAAAATTAGACTTGAATACAAAAACAATAAGAATAAAATGTGCATTAGTAATAATGTTTGATGTCATAAACACTTCTAAACGTACCACCTTAATATTAAATGGTGCATAAGCACTTTTTAACCAAGTTTGTTGAAAAAATGGATAACAATGTAAATATTCAATGATTTAATTGACCAATTTGTAACAAAGAAATACATAAATGACCAACTTATAACAAAAAAGGCTTAAATGACTACTTTGTTATTAACATCAAACTTAAAGATCACGGAAGAGATATGACATAATTTTTAGTAACAACTTTTTTTAAGGTAATATTTAGCAACAACTGTTCAAATGTTAGCAATTAGTTCAATTGAGTTTTTTTTATCTTCTAAATAATAGTAATAATAATATTATAATATAGTAATTACATTTCAATATAAATAAAATCATAAACATGATGTATATTTATTATTTATAAATTTATATGCAAAAATAAAATGGAAATAATTTTGGTGCTATATACAAAATGTAACGCTATACTTCTATTAAAGCGATAAAACACGCGAATAATACATTTATTCAAGAAATAGACGTCACGTCTCCAAAAGTTCTCCAAACACAACATGCATAAAAATTCACAACAACATCTCATCGGATATATAGCATACATCTTCAACATATACATGTTCATAAACTCACAAATATATCAACATATAAAATCTCCAATTTCGACATGTGGGTAAAATCTCAACAACATAATTCAATCCAGAATAAATAAAACGACCGACATCCTAGATCAGAGTCTATTCTAAGACTCCAAAAGACAGAAAGCAGAGGTAGCTCCCGCTATCCTCGGACACTCACCAAGCAAGCAACAACTATTCATGCACGCCGTCTACCCATTCATACAAATAGGTAGGCCGTCAACCATAAACCATTGAGGGTTAGCTTCACATCATCATAATTAAATATAATCACATGAAAAGATAAACATTTAATTATACTTCAATTAGTTAAACAAAGATAATTCAACTTCAACAAGTTCACAAATATCACAGATAGATAATTCACCAATCACACCGATCACCAAGCACACATACAATCAAGACTCATGCAAGATCATATAATGCACCTACGCATGACACCTAAATGCATGTGGTACCAATCACCAACAAGGTCGTTACCTTTGATGCAACAAAAACATCATAATCGTCGTCATTTCAGATATAAAATCCATCACCATCAGTTATGGATGCATAAATATATGACTCAACAACAACGCATATATTTACACAAATCGTCACCAATAATTGAATACAAAGTATTTGTCGTTACCAATAATCGTCTCCAAATATACATGCAATCACCACATTTAACATCAACATTTAGCATGTATGAGTTCAACACATCAACCATCAACAATCATATATGTCAAGTTATAATTCTTCATCAACATTCGACAACACCATCATCAACAATTATCACCAAGAAGAAAAAAAAACACTTTCAAGGAAAATCGACATTTGAGGAATTAAATCAAAACCAAGTAAACGTGTACAATTGACTCAACAAAACACGTGCACTACTCACATATGTTCATAGTAGCTTAGACATATGAGTATCCTAGGTTAATTTTAAGAAATCACAAAGTTATGCTAAGTTCGTCTCATTTCTCAAAAATAACCATTTTTGACATTTTTCAAAACAAGACAACTTATGCCAAATAGGAAAACCTACATTTCAAATACCAATCAACATATAATCATGAACATAGGCTACTTGCAAACTATCAAGTCTTAGTTCGAAGTTTTACCCAAGTTCATTTGAGAAAGTCCTAAGTTCATCTATGCCACCGTTTTATCAAAATCAAGTTCCAATACAACCATGGCTATGCACCAACCTTACATGCTTCATCTAAGTCCATTAGAATTGTAGACCAAACATGCAATCATCTTTATTCACAAAAAGTCCCTTTTTCGATTATTTCTGAAAACCGAAAACGTCACAAGTTCAATTTCAAACCATTTAGAAAATCCAAAGTCTGAATAAGTAAAATATGTTCCAGTAGAAGTATCAATGAAAACAGCAAAAGAACACACTCAAACAAGCGCATAGGACCCCTACACGTCCGCCCCCAAGCACCCGAACGCAAAACAACACGGATGTTGTTTCTGCTAGGGCGTCTGGCGCCTGAAGTGCAGCGCCCAGCGCTGGCCTTCTGGAAGTGGGCGCCTAGCGCCCTACTTCAGGCGCAGCGCTGCAAAACGCGCGTTTTTGCGTGTTTTCGGCCACGGGTTTTGCCACTTTTCGCCCAAAAACGCTTAGTTAGGTTCCCTATTCGTCCAAAATGATTAAAGGCTCAACCCGAGGCTCAAACACATCGAATACACTCGTTTTCCGACACTTGAAATAACTTATGAAATAATTGAAAAGATTTTCTTAAAACACCAAAGTTTTCAACAACAACAATTCATCTCTTTAAAAAACAACACAATCAACAACAACAACTCAACTTATCAACACCAATCCATAAAATACATTTAACAACAACACTTAACAACAACCATATCACATAATCGTGAAACTATTCACAATTCAACAACAGCAACATCATATATTACCAATTTGAACAAAATTCACAAAGTTCCCATTTCTATATCACTTGAGCATGTAAATTCAACATCAACAATTCAATTACCATCAAATTCACATACCCAAACATTGCACTATAATGAGAGCACAAATTTCACCAATTAAATTCACAATAATCAATTTTCACAATTAAGCACTTTTGAATTTAAGTAGAAAAAGAGATTAAAACTTAATTAAGCATGAACACTATCCCCCTTACCTCAGTTGAACACAAACTTAGCGTAGGCTTCACTTTAGCTCCACCCTCTTGAATCTCTACCCTTTTCCTTCTTCTCCTAAGCTTCTTCTCTCTAACTCTTGTTCTTGCTCTTTCTCTCTCTCAAAAGTTTTGTGAAAATGAACAAATAATTCTATGTGACCTAATTTCCTCAAAGACTAGAGTTTAAATAGGCTTCTCACTATTGGGTTTAACCCTTGATGTCTTAATGGACTCAAAATACTCATTAACCAATTGACAAAGTTTCTACCCACTTAACAGGTATAAAAAATAACGGATAGTTACCGGCTCTTAATTAATTACGACAATTCACTGGTAACTTAGTAAAAATAACTATTTTTACTCAAAACACTACTTAAATAATCTACACAGTGGAATTACTAATTTACTCTTACTCAGAAAATGACTAAATACCCATAAGTCCAAAATGACAAAAATAACCTTCTAACACCAAACTCATCAAAATGCACACAAAGGCAATTAATCACATACGAGCACATAAAACACACATAAAAACAATTAAAATAAATCTAACGAAAATCAGGTTGTTCCACAAAACATGTGACTCGTTAACGACATCTTTTTTCTTAGTTAGATATTTAATATTTATACTATTTTAACATATTAGATAGTCTACCATTCTATATATTTTTTTGTTTGAAGAAAATCATTCTACGATATTTAATAGCAACTATTTCAATGTTTTCTTAATAAAAAAAAAACCATTTTAATGTTTTTATCATTAAAGTCATCTTTATCATCAATTTTTCTTCTTATTAACATTGCAATTGCGTTTTAACGTATAATCCACGCTTCGACGCTCAATAAATGTGGAGCACGAGTTTGTTGCTAACCAAAAAGTAAAATTACTACATAAATAAAGCCAAAAAGGGATAATATCACAAAGGATAAAAAGTATGTTTGATGTTCCTTCAAGAAATAGATGTATAAGGGATAAAATCATAAGTAAATCATAGGGATAATATCATAAGCAAGCCAAAAATTATAAAAATTTATAAGACATAATTACTACAATGATGCTCCTTCAATGAGACGATTGTATTTGTAAAAATCTAGACCAATCATGTTAATGGGAGGAAATCAACTTCCAGTGAGCCAGATCACAAAAAACAAATAAAAAACCCGAACAAGAAATAAATGTACAAAATGAACCAAAAATAAGTAACAAATAGAAAAGGTAAAACAATCACCAAATACTTCTACGGGATAATATCGTGACTTGGGAAATAAAAATACATTGGAAATAAATAAAGTTAAGCGAAACAAGGTACGTTGACCTTTTTAGTAAAAAATATCAAAAATAGATAAGATTAAGCGAAATAAGATGCGTGGTCATGTTCGGTTAAATACCTTGAGAATATTATGGAAATAAAAATACATCAGAAATAGGCAAGATTAAGCGAAATAAGACATGTGATCCTTCTCGATAAATACCACGAGAATAGGTAAGGGAAAAGAAAATAAGACATGCAGACCTTCCCGATGAAAATACCCCAGGAATAGGCAAGATTAAGCGAAACTAGGCAAGGAGTGTAACCGAAATGTGGGAATAAGTAATATTGTGGTTTAGGAATGGATCAAAAATACTATGGTTTAAGCTAGTTAACAAAAGACTAGTCATGATAAAGTACCTATTTCGGCGAGATTTAGTTTAGATAAATTCTTCCCTCCTGATTAATAAAAGAAGTGCGAAAAAATCCTAAAGCAAACTTCTACCAATTAACAAGAATCTTTTAACTTCTTAATTAAAAAGACACCGACTTAATTTTTCTCTCAAAAAAACATGATGTCCAAAGAAAATAAAAGGTTTTTAAGCTCGTGTTTCATGTTCATTTTGAAGAAACTCACGAATTTCACAACCTATTATCAAATAATTTCTCAAAGTCGTCATACCTATACAACTCATACGTAAATTACGCAACTCGTAAACAACATAAACTTTTATTATTTTTTATATCTACACTCGATCTTGTCTCGAATTTCGTTCATCCTTAATTATATGTCTAATCCGTAAAACAACGGATAAATACACTAGTAATGATAATAACAATAATTATAATATAGTAATTACATTTTAATATAAAGAAAATCATTTTTTTGATACAATATATAAAGAAAATCATAAAAATGATGCATATTTATTATTTAAAAGTTTATATGCAAAAATAAAATAGAAATAATTTTGGTGATATATACAAAACATGGGAGCCGTTAACGACATCTTTTTTATTAGATAGATATTTATTATTTATAATATTTTAACATATTTATAGTTTACCATTCTTAAATATTTTTAATAGCAACTATTTAAATGTTTTCTAAAAAAAAAACATTTCAATTTTTTTATCATTAATTTTTTTCTTCTTATTTTTAAATACAAATAACATTGCAGTTACGTTTTAACGTATAATCCGTGATTCGACGCTCAATAAATGCGGAGCACGAGCTCCTGCTTAGCACGAGTTTGTTGCTAGCCAAAAAGTAAAATTACTACATAAACAAATCTAAAAATGGATAATATCATAAAGGATAAAAAGTATATTTGATGTTCCTTCACGAAATAGATGTATAAGAGATAATACCATAAGTAAATCAGAGGGATAATATCATAAGCAAGCCAATAAGTGTAAAAATTTATAAAACATAATTACTATAATGATGTTCCTTCAATGAGACGATTATATTTGAAAAAAAATCTAGAACAAGCATGTTAATGGGAGGAAATCAACTTCCAGTAAGCCAAAACACAAAAAACAAATAAAAAACCCGAACAAGAAATAAATGTACAAAAAGAACCAAAATGTAAGTAGCAAATAGAAAAGATAAAACAATCACCAAATACTTCTATGGGATAATACCATGACGGGAAATAAAAATATATCGAAAATAGACAAAGCTAAGCGAAACAAGGCATGTGCACCTTTGCAGTAAAAACATCTCGAAAATAGGTAATGTTAAGCGAAATAAGATATGTGGTCCTTTTCGGTTAAATACCTTGAGAATATGTTGGAAATAAAAATACATCGGAAATAGGCAAGATTAAGTGAAATAGGGTATGCGATCCTTCTCGTTGAAAATACCTCGGGAATAGGTAAGGTTAAGAGAAACGGGGCAAGGAGTGTAACCGAAATACGGGAATAAGTAATACTGTGGTTTAGGAATGAACCAAAAATACTATGGTTTAAGCTAGCTAACAAAGGATTAGGCGTGATGAAGTACCAATTTAGGCGAGATTTAGTTTAGGTAAATTCATCCCTCCTAATTAATAAAAGAAGTGCGAAAAAAAATCCTAAAGCTAACTTCCACCAATTAACAAAGAATCTTTTAACTTCTCAAAAAGACGTCAACTTAATTTTTATCTCCAAAAATCACGATATCCATAGAAAATAAAACTCATGATATTTAAAAAAGTTTTACTAACTAGTATTTTAAGCGCACATTTCGTGATCTTTTTGAAGAAGAAACTCACGAGTTCCATAACCTATTATCAAATAGTTTCTCAAATCATGTCATACCTATACAACTCATACATAAATTACACAACCTAAACTTTTATACTTTTTTTTATCTACACTCAATTTTGTCTCAAATTTAAATTAATACACCCTATTTTCCTTTTTGATTTTTACAAAATAAACAAATATTTTAATTTTTTTAAAGGGTTAAAAATTTGAACTGTTCACACTAACAATATAACTTTATTTCTGATACATTCAATCAAATTAATTATAATACCCTTTACTATATTAATTTGACAGCTCATATTTTAAATTTTAGAATACATTCAGACACTATAAACTTTGTTTGTCGTTTAGTAAAGAAGTTTGAAAGGTGAGAAAAATAAGGTCACACTACACTAACCAGTAGGAAGGAGTAGATACCAAGAAAACCCAAATACTTAAGATGAAACCCACTCACTCTCACACATAACGCATTAGGGTTTCGTTTCGTTTCGTTTTTCATCCCAAAATCGGATTCACCATGAGGAAAACTTTTTCTACCAACCACACCCCCCATTTCCACCGTCAACCCCCTCACTCCGCCTGCCCCGTTTACCGTCACCGGAGACCTGGATTCCACTCCAACCACCGTTTCGACCGCCCTCCGGAGCGAAATCCACCTCATCGTCCTCCCAATTTCATCCTCAAGCTCCACCTCGGCCGTCGTGCACTCAACCGCGACGATGTCGACTCTCTGATCGGTAAATGTAAACCCAACCCTGATAATTATTGTTTCTACCCTTGGGACGGTGTTGCTGCGTCGCTCAATTTTCTGCAATGGACTGATGCACGTGATGCTGTTGTTTGGTTCTGGGAATCGAGGATTTCTGGAGGTCATGATTTTACGCCGGAGTTGATTTCGAATGTTATGGTTCCTTCTGATACGGTTGAACTGGAAGGGAGTCTCAGAAGGGTTTTTGCAAGCCATGTGAAGGAGTTGATGGAACGGAAGGAAGTGAAGAAGTGGGTGGAGGAGTGGGATCGTGTGTCGAAGGAGATTTCGCGTATTGCGAGTTTGTTGGGTAAACCTTTTCCGATTAGAGTGCAGGAGCAGAATATTCAGATGAAGAAAG
>Ga0315915_1002747_pt1 | contig 22265 bp, 14 predicted proteins | sample MpolbnodulesMG_FD_207738 | JGI IMG/M metagenome (GOLD analysis project Ga0315915, IMG submission 207738) | Medicago polymorpha root nodule microbial communities from Los Angeles, California, United States - branched nodules | ecosystem: Host-associated > Plants > Roots > Nodule | place: USA... | reverse complement strand
CCCCACAGCTTTTGTGAGATTATCCACTAGTTCTTGGGGGTTTCTTCCTCCACTTTGCAATGTGCAAAACAATATGTATTCTCTAAGCCTCACCAGGCTTACACTAAAACTCGAGCTCTTGAAGAGCTTGAGGCTATACAACTATGTATTCTCTTAGCCTCACCAGGCTTACACCACTGATATTATTAGCTTCAACAAGCTTACACTATCACTCAAGATTTTACAGGCTTGAGGATATACAATCAATATGAGATTTGATGTTTTGATCTAATTAGAACTTTCAAGCTACTAAGAGAATGAGAGATTGTAGTTTGTAATACTCTAAAAAAGATGTTCCGAAAATATGATTGAGTTTTGTAAGAGTATTTTTGATATTGAGATTGATTGATGAATTTTTCACTTGTATTTAGATTTGTGATTGTTTGTAAAATTCATGCTTTGTTTGTTGAGAGAAAGCTTCTATTTATAGCCAGCCTTCATCCTTCAATATCTTGAAGTTGTTCATTCTTGTGTAGACACCCTTGTTGTTGATAGGAATTGCAAAATTGTCATTGTCCCATTCTTTTGTACACTGAGCTTGAGCTTGTCTGCCTCGACCTCAACTTTTAACACTAAGAGCTTCAGCCTGTCTTTTTTTTTAGGAGCGTGTATGAACAGTGAAAAGTACATGAACAGTAAAAAAATCTTTTCTCTTTACCACTTTCTTCTTACTTGTTCTCCAAGATGCATCATTGTCATTGTCCTTTCAATGCTTTGTCTCCAAGACACCATTAATAAATTATATTTGCATACCTGGTCACCAAGTCATTGTTCTTTATGTCATTTTGCTTGCTTGTTCATCAAGATTCAACTTTAGGGCTTTGTCATCATCCTTATCTTTACCAAATGATTAGCACATGATTGAAAGACAATTTTCCCTTGCATTAGCGCATGTCTTTCCTTTGTGATTGCTTTATGGATTTAATCAATAATTAACCTTTCTTGATTAATAATGAATTACCATTATAATGTTCTTGAGAGCTTGAGCATAATCATCCACGGCTTTAATAATGTGTGAGAATTGAACTTTCCTATCCTTAATAAAATTCACTCAAGAGCACACATTAAATAACCAAATAAAATTATAATCTTAATTTTAATACAAGAGTTTGATTATCATTTAAAAACAATTTTAAAGGGATTTTTGCTTCAACAAGAAATGCTTCATGTTTGTTTTGTAAATATTCTTGAGTATTGAACATTATTGTACGGCTTACCAAATACTACCAATTTGTTCTACCATACTGACAATATATAGTTGCATACCGTCAAAACTTAGATAATATGCTCCATAATTCAGTGATAATGCAGTTACTTTTAAGGATAAGGAAAAAATATATAAATTTTCAAGTTCAGGAGGCATTTTGCACATAAGTGCAAAACTTCAGGGAGGGTATTTCCAAAACGTCATGTTGACTAACAGAAGAATTTGACGGATGGGGTAAATTAATTAACGTTGTGCGATTTCAAGAGGATAATTGAACTTGTGTTAATTTCAGAGGTAATTACTTATTTACTCGATAAATATAATGATAATAGAGGTGTATTTTTGCAGTTCAAATATGACTGTGTAACTAACCACTTAATGTACTTCCTTAAGCACTAAAATGTAATTTATCAACCATTTTTTTAATCGGGCAATTTTGGTAAACTCGTGTTTTTATTTTATTTTTTATCTTGTGATTTGTAAGCTATAGTGGTATAAGAGTTTAGTGCATCTAATATTTTGTTTCTTTGACGCATGCCACCACTCTAGATGGTGCAAGCAATATAGTATCCATGGTTGCTATTATATATACTTACACTCAGTAAACTATAATTTCCATTACAGAAAATACTCAAAAAGTAAGCCAAGCGTAAAATTGAGTTTGAAAGGTTCTTCTCAAAAATGTATTTTTATTAGTGTTAAATATGTTTTTGGTCCCTATAAATATACCAATTTTTCATTTTAATCCCTCTAAAATTTTCCTTCAACTTTTAGTCCTTCAAAAAAATTTCATCTTCACTTTTGGTCCCTCCTTTAAAGTAAACTCATATGTAGAATTCATATTTTTGAATAAAATTTTGCAGAAAAATTCATAATATTATAAGAATCTCTCCAAAAAAAAATAGAATTTTTTAACAAAAACATGAATTTTTATATTTTTTATGGTTAGAAATTCATATTAAATTTATGTTTTGTTAAAAAATTCAATTTTTTTTTGGAAATATTTTTACAATATTTTACACATTTCTGCACAATTTCATTAAAAAAAGAATACTAAAATTAACTTAAAAATAGGGACTAAAAGTAGTGATTGAAAATTTTATAGGAACTAAAACGAAAAATTGATATATTTATAGAGATCAAAAATATATTTAACCCGATAACTTATATATATATATATAGTGCAGAAGACATACAAGGAAGCTTACGACGAAGTTTTTCAAAATGATTCCGCTATATATAATTAGAGCATACATGGTGTAGAACTTGAAAGAGATTGCAAAAGAGCTTCACTTATAATGTCTGCAATTATAGTAGATAATTAGTTTTCTTTCAAATAAGTATTCTTCTCAAAATCTATTGTGGTTATTCTGTCACATGGATCTAAATTTGAGTTTATGGATAACTACTTAGAATTGATTGTGGCAAGTGGGTTTGTTACCTATATTCGATTGTTGTTCTCTTGATATTTTCTCAATTTTTCCTTTAACCATGTTATCGTAATTCATAATTATGTTAAGAAGATGCGAGCTACTATATTGTTTATAATTAAAAAATCATTTTTTTTGAAGGAATAATTAAAAAATCATTAGCCACAATATGTGACTAAATTATTATTTTATTTCTTAAAACATGATTTAAATCAGTAGTAACCATAATCAACTTAAAAAGTACACTTTATAATTATATTTTGGTTTTTAAGTGTTTAGTCCCTGCAAATAGGGGTCATTTAAAAAATGGTCTATGTATTCGTTAATCTAACAATTTGCCCTTCCAAAATTTACTCATTTAAAATTTCGTCCCTCTCCCTCCCACTTAATCACTGTCACGTCCCCAATTTGCCCTTAATGAAATCTGAGATACGCGAAATGACAATATTACCCCTGGGTTTCCAATTCTTTCTTCCATCTTCTTTCCTATTCTTTTCACGACATCTTCTCATCCTCTTCTTCTTCCTTCCACTACCACCAACACCATCAATCTCAAAGATGAACCAAGCAACAACAACAACAAGATGAACAAAGGTTCAACAATTAAAATGGTCTACAGAATCGAAACCCACATGTCGTACAAGAAGTGAACTGTGATGCGTGGATTTAAGCAGATTTCTTCTATAAAAATCCTCACCAAAGTTCTTCAAGAATTTAATTAGGATCGAAACCATTTTCCCCTTTTTCTTTGATTTTGCTGTAACCGTTTTATTGAACGGAAATTGGAGAAGATGATTCAGATGTGGATTTCGATGTTGTCGATTTCGACTTTCCTTATATTTTCTTCTCGATGTTGTTGGATAAAGGTTTGGATGAATTTCCGTCTGGATTTTGACACGCCGTTCTCTGGAATTTCGATTTGAAACAGATGAGTTTATGAAGGATTGAATGGAACTGCGATGAAGAAGAGGAACGAAGAAGAGAAGAAAAGGATATGTGAAGAAGAAGGGGAACGCAGGATCTGGGAAAGGAAGAAGATAAAGCCAGGGGGTATTTTGGTCTTTTCGCATTTGTCTGATGAGTCCAGGGGTATTTTTGTCCATTCACGTGCATATGAATCAGATTAGTGACGTGGCAGTGATTAACTGGGGAGAGGGACGGAATTTTAAATGATTAAATTTTGGGAGAGCAAATTGCTAAGATTAACAAATACATGAAACTTTTTTTAAATAACCCCTATTTGAAAGGACTAAACACAATTAAAAGCCTTTTTTTTTATTTTTTAAAGTACACTCTTTATATCAAGTTTCCTAATAATTAAACCAAAACCAACATCCTATTGATCGATGTTTTCTTTTTTATAAATTGTATATCACATACCTATTTTCCGGTAACGTTTAGCCTGGGAAAGTGAAGAATTTTCCCATGATGGGAAAGGAAAACTTTTACGGACACGTGGCAGTTGCCACCGATAAAAAAACTATGGTCCACTTTTGTTTTACTTTAACGAACGAGAACAACTATTTATTGAAAAACACAAAAACATGAACATTGCCATTTTTGTCCTTTGTGGTTTCTCATGTCTCCTAATCCATGGTTGGTTTTTTTTTGTTGCAACTATTAACATCAGATCCTATGATACCCCATTTAGCATGCAAAACGATTGAAAGATGAAATAAATATTTCAAGCAAAAGGCATGGAACTGGTGATGAGAAAATAAAAACTTACGAATGAAACAAGGAAAAACTTAATTCTTTGTGGGCTTTCTAATTGAAGAAACAAGAAGAAACCACATGAAAAATCAATTAGATAAAATTTTCTAATTTTCATAAGCTACTGAGTTTTGTTACAGAGAGAGCTTGTTGGCGAACATTTGCACCAAGGGTAGTTTGTGGGAGAGAGAAGCAAAATTATTCCTTCTAACCTTTAATAGAAAATTAAGACAGAGCAAGTGTGAGGTCCCTCTTTTTGGTGGCAATAATTAAGTTGTAGGTAACCATTCTTTAATCTCAATCATTAAATAAAATAATGAATATATCAATGGTGGATAGATCAACTTTCCCATCATGGAAAAATTCTTCACTTTCTAGGGCTAAACGTTACCCTATTTTCCCCCTTACAAAAAGAAGTCAAGCTCCATATTTATTGATGATGGCTATGATGAAGGAGTGATTTTAGAATTAAATAGTTGAGAAATCAATAGGGTAGTTGTTGACAGAGTGATCTCATGGATTTCCCGTCCAATCATGTAGGACTGGTATGTCACGACATGCCCTCCATACGGCACTGTTACACTTAAAACCTGCCACACCCTTGCTATCCCCCTTTGAAACTCTACCTTTGGCCTCTACGTATGCTAACTCATACCAAAGTGAACTACTTGAAGCGTTACCAAAACGGTGCAATGTTGAACGAGATGGCTCCATATGCCACTCACTTAGTTCTAGATTCTTTTATTCATGTTAAATTAATTTTGAGGGAATTGAATAGTTTATGAACGGATTGTTAACTCACCTAATTTAGAAAAGAGTAGTGATATTTCTACAACTCTTTGGTACAACTTTTATGATAACTTTGGTTTTCTCTCATTTGATTAGTCAAAAACAATAGAGAGAGAAAAAGAAAAAGAGAGAATAAAGAAATAATGTGAGTATGAGAGAGAAAATTGTCAAAAAGTTATTAGAAAATGACCGTACAAATATAATTTCTCTTTAGAAAAATTGTTTTTTTTTACCAATTTTTTTTACGTTCATTTATTTCTTGTTGAACAAAAGAAATGTGGAAGACTGAAAAATTTATTATGATTTGGAGTTTTGTACTTTGTATAAAATTCATATCATCCTTAATGGTGAGGTCTTCCCTTTTTAAGATCCGGTACCTAATAGGTACTCCCATTAAGGGGAAAAATCTGGGGTCTCTAAAGACTCAAGGTCTCACTTAAGACATTCATTTTTAAGTAGACCTCACACCAATTTTTGATATAATAATCATTTTTGAGTTGCTTTATTGAAATGTAAATGATAAAGAATCATTGGTGGGACTCATTTAGACGTTTTGTTAGAAAGTCTCTCTTGGAATGGTTGAGTATTATTATTAAAAAATTATAAAAAAAAAAATGATATGTCGATGTGAGACCTAGTTGTCTTCATTGTGGATTCTCTAAGAGATCCAAAAATGGGAAGTTACTTTCTTTTCTGCTGCGGAAAATGGGATGTCAAAATTCGACTATGAAAAATTAGAAAGTAGCAAGTTATACAAACATGATTATTATCATCTTACTGTAGATGGAAAAATTGAAGTGTTAAACCTAGAATCTACAAATGTAAGCTTCCACATCGACAATCTAGAGCGGTGTGGGAATATATTTCTTTTCATATACATGAAATTATAGCAACAACAAGTTTTAAAATATTTGATGGAAATTTGAAAAGATAATGGTAGAATGACATACATTTAAAAACTTTTGTATTGGAATAATAATCATCAAATTGTGTAATATTAAAACACGATATGATGTGATACAGAGCCCGTAGTTAGGAATAGACGCGGAAACGATTTTCTAGCGATTAGCGGTACCTGTAATTAGGATTACGATTCAAATTAAAAGCCTTTCAAAGCACCGATAGTTTTAAATCTTTCAACACGAATTAGCCTTTAAGCTACAATTAGTGAATTATTCACTCTCTGTCTAATTCACCTTGATCATTGAATTGCATCTCCATGATATGCTAGGTAGTTTTTTTCAATCATGATTACTGGGCTCTAAAGAAATTTGTGATGCGATAATATAATAAGACGGTGCCGCTCTTCTACAGTTCCGTATACGAACTAATTTGTCTTTCGACGCTGCTATTGTTTCAACGTGTCCCCTCTTCATATCAAGTAAGAATACCTTTAACGTGTTTGATGAATGAATTGCTTATGAAGAATTATTGGTTTTCCCTTTTAACAAGGAGTATGTTGGCTTTCCCTTTTAACAAGGAGTATTGATTTTCCCTTTTAATAAGGTGTATTGAATTCCCTTTCAATAAGGAGTTTTTGTGTTTTATCGGAGACAATGAGTTTCATAGTTTGGAATTGTTATGGCCTTGATAATCTACGGACAATTAGTGCGTTCAAAAAGCTCTTAAGAGATAAAAATCCCACATGTGTATTCCTCTCAGAAACAAAGAAAAAAGATTTTGAGATGAATAAGTTTCGGAATGTTCAAGGTTTATCTGGTGTTGGTGTTGTTGTTGTTAGTTGTTCAGAAGAAGGTAATAGACGTGCTGACGGTCTTGCAATGTTTTGGAAAGAAGGAGTTGAAGTAGAGGTGATTTTCGACATATTTCTCTTTGCAATGTTATTTTTAAAATAATCACGAAAACAATTGCAAATAGGTTGAAATTAATTCTTCCGGATATCATTGAAAAATTCCAAAGTGTTTTTGTGCCGGGACGTTTAATTACTGATAATGCCTTACTAGCTTTTGAATCTTTTCATTATATGAGGGAAAAAAAAAAAAAAAAGGCAAGAAGGGGTGTGTGGTGTTAATGCTAGATATGTCAAAAGCATATGACTGTATCGTGTGAAATTTTTTGATTGAGGTACTTCAATCTATGGGTTTTTCTCAGAAATGGCAGAATTGATTTTCAATTGTATTTCCACTGTTTTTTTCTCTGTTTTGTTGAATGGAAGTCCTTGTCAGAAGTTTTATCCTCAACGAGGCCTCCGTCAAGGGGACCCTTTATCTTCTTACCTATTTATCTTATGTGCTGAGGTTTTTTTTGGGCTTCTAAATAAGGCACAAGCAGAAAAGGGCCTTCATGGAATTCAAATTGCTAAAGGAGCCCCAAAAATCAATCATTTATTTTTTACAGATGATAGCCTCATTTTCTGTAGGGATTCTTTTCAAGATTCTCAGACCATTCAAGAAATTCTTAATACTTACCAATCTGCTTCTGGTCAACTTATTAATTTGGACAAATCTGAAATCTCTTTTAGTCGAAATGTACCTGATGATCGTAAAATTTTGTTCCAAGGTTGGATGCAAATTAAGGTTGTCGAGTGTCATTCAAAGTTTCTGGGGCTGCCTGCTTTTGTTGGTAGATCTAAGAAACAATTTTTCAATTTTGTCCAAGATAGGGTGTGGAAGAAGTTGAAAGGTTGGAAAGAAAAATTTATATCAATTGCTGGGAGAGAAGTTTTGATCAAATCAGTGGTTCAAGCAATTCCTACGTATGTGATGAGTTGTTTTCTACTTCCAATGGATTTATGTGAGCATATTGAAAGTATGATTAGTAAGTTCTGGTGGGGTAGCAAACAAGGTGAACGTAAAATTCATTGGATTAAATGGGAGACATTATGTAAGGAAAAAAAGAAAGATGGAATAGACTTTCGAACATTTCATGAGTTTAACCTTGCTATGTTGTCTAAACAAGGTTGGCGTATTATGCACAACGACTACTTATTGATCTCACAATGTTTGAAGTCAAGGTATTTTTCTAGAAGCAATTTTTTGAAAGCTTCAACTGGTTACTGCCCAAGTTATACATGGAGAAGTATTTTGCAAGCACGAGTGGATATTATTGAGAAAGCTGATATTTGGAGAGTAGGGGACGGTTGTCTAATTAATGTATGGGAGGATAATTGGATTCCTTATCAAAATGGACACAAGATTTGGTCCCCTAAACTCCCTAATTGTGATATTATGTTTGTCTCAGATCTCATTCACCATGATATTTGATGTTGGAATGCTCCTTTATTTAACGAAACTTTTCTCCCTTTTGAGGCTCAACAAATTCTTCAATTGCCAATTTCATTCTCTCAATTGCAAGATGAATTTGTGTGGGGTGCTCCACAATCAACTACTTTTTCTATGAAGAGTTCATACCATTTCTTAAAGGCAAGGCGTGCAGCAGATGGCTCACATATCTCAATGCAAGACAATAATCACCAAGTGTGGAAAAAATTATGGAAAATAAAAAGTATTCCAAGACACATCCACTTTTCTTGGAGGATTCTACATGAAAAGCTACCAATAAAAAATGATGTTTAAAAGAGGAATAAACAGTGATCCATTGTGTGTTCTTTGTGGGGAACATAATGAGACAATTTCACATCTCTTTATGGAATGTCATTGGTCAAAGCAGATATGGTTTGCTTCCTCTTTAGGGGTGGTATTAGATTCGCATGAGTTCAGGAATGTTCCTTTTCATAAGTGGTTAGAGAAAAATATTATTGATGTCGAAGAGGATATTATACTCCATGTTCTAACCTTGTGTTATGAGATATGGTGTGCTAAAAATAAGAAATGTTTTGAGGAGACTGATGTTGATGTGGCTGCCACTATTCAAAAAGCACAAAGATCTATTGTGAATTTTAAGAGTGCTAGTACGGTGTTGGTGGAGACACTAAGTGGAGGTCCAATTTTGCCAATATCTGATGTTCATTGGACACCTCCGTTTAGTGGTTTCTATAAGCTTAATGTTGACGCAGCAGGTCCGATAGAGGTGATAAGTTGAGTATTGATGTCGTGGTGGGAGATAATGAAGGTGTTGTCATTGGTGGTAGTTGTTGGCAAGTCTGTTCATTACTAGATTCAGAGGTTGCAGAAGCTTTAGTTATGCGGAAGGGGTTGGAATTTGCAAAAGACATGTCTTTTATGAATCTTATAGCAGAATCAGATGCTTCTAATGTGGTTTTAGCGTTGAATGCTCACCAACAATCTTCCAACTATGTTGGCTCTATTATTCGAGATTGTATTAGTTTTATAGGTAGTTTTCATAGTTTAAATTTTTTGCATGTTAGACGCGAAGCCAACCAAGCTGCTCATTATTTAGCTAAATATACTCTTAAGAATTTAGATTGCATATGGGTCGAAGAAACTCCACTTGTATTTCTGCAGTCTTGGCATTTGATTTATTGCCAGACTTTCGTTGTTGAAATTGTCTTCTAACGTCCAAAAAAAAAAAACACGATATGATGTGACAATATATTTCGTATTGTACCTTTTTTTTTTTTTTGAGGATCTCGTATTGTACTCTTATCAATGTTTTCAACACTTAAAAAAAATGGTCACAGTAAAATTACCCGAAAAAAGTAGAAAAATTAATAAAGAAAGAAATCTCCTCAAAATAAATAAATAGGATTTGGAAGGAGGGAAGAAAAGGAAAAGGAAAAGATGTGGTGCTGGTGTTCCAACGTTGTCATCTCAGCAGCACACGCCACATCCAACGTTGTCTCGGCGGCAAGTCCACGACGACGGCGGCACTGGAAAGAAGTAACGACGGAGCATCATCATCGAGTGGGTATTCAGGCGAATATGGAATCATCGAATTCAATTTCATCAAAACAGGAAAAGATTATTAGTGGGTCAGATGTATTGTGGGCATTGCAGAAGAGAGCAAGCACTCGTAAAAAGATGATCAAGAAGGAGTATGAATCATCCTCTGCTGAACCCAAGAGTCCTTTGGATTATACCGATGTTCGCCCACTCTGTATAAATCATCATTGGGCTCCTAAATTGGATGAATTGGAGAAACGTCTTCGTCACCTTTCAGAAGATACTCTTTGATTCAATTGTATGGAAACATTTTCAGCTAGATATGCTTGTTTGTCACTATTCTCTCATTTTTATTTGTGGCAGGCACCATTTTAATTTTTATCCTACTAAACTGCCATAGTAAGTAAGTAATTGATATTATATGCTCATTTCTCCATTTCATGAGCCTTCCATTTGTATCCCTGTTTGTGCTTGATACTAGTTTTTAGGTCAAGGACCTCTCTCCAATCATTATTTTATCTCTAAAACCATTACATTTTCTCATTTGTATTTTACTATATCTCTCTCTCACCTTAGCTGCAGCACCACAAAGTTTGTGAATTGCCTAAATAGGATAACCAAAACTGCATTTAACCCTACTTTAATTAATCCTATTAAAACTTGAAACATCCACCGAGTTGCTGAACAACTACCATCAACAACTTCGTGTACGCGTTCCATAGTCACAATTACAATGTATTACTTGGGATTGTAGTAACAATTATTGGATTTATCTCTTTATAAAACATTGATATATTTTAATATCCGACAACTATTTGAACTATAAGGGGAAAAATAGGTTCTAATAATCTCGGTCAGCACAAGATAGTTCTGCAAATAGTGTTTAGAAAGATCAATTTTCACAGTAGAAACTCACATCCAACCAAAATCTACAACTAGTAGCTTCCAAGTCGCCACCACACATTTACAACCTCACAACATTAACAAACATGCTAGTCATTACGCAACATTTTGCTTAATCCATAATAAGAAAAAGTTGAGTTTCTGAATTTGAGTGCAATGAAGTGGCATCAACATTGCTAAAGTGCTGATATATTAAGATCACAAACTGTTTACATGTGATAACAAAAAGTCAAGGGCTTGAGTAGTGCACGGAAAATGAGCGACAAAAACATGGTAAAGTTGCTGAAACCAAATTAACACAATTTTCTACTGGTAGTCAATAAAAAATGCCAAGCATTACAAGCAGAAAAAGTTCGGCAATTACTCGGCTATAACTTAATAGAAATATCACTGGTCCTGGTCCTAATCCTACCTTAACATTTTCTTCATATTTTTTTCTTTTTCCCTTTTTCTCAGTTCAGGATTGAGAAAGGATTTTCTGTCAATGCATCAGATCCCCCCTCAAGGCCCCCTACACCACCAAGAAGACACAACCAGGTGTGATGAGCCACATTGCATTTACCTCCTACCACTAATAGGGTCGATACCTTCTATTACGATTTCCATCATCATTACCACTGCCTCCTCCACGCCCGCCTGGACCATTTCCCCGGTCATTTCTACGGGGTCGGGGACCTGGCACCTGTACACCAGGCTGTTGACTGCAGAACATACACAATACGAAGATTGAGTATTATATCAAATAAAATAAGGAAATGAAAACATGTACATGAGTTTTAACAACTTACAGGACATAGCCAATTCGACCATCTGGTAAAACCATTGGAACCATCTGCATTCCTGCTGGCATTGGACCCCTACCATATATCATTGGCTGTTCGATCGTTCATATGAACCCACAAGGATGCAAACATATTAGAGCAAAGAATAAACTGAGAATCAAACACCACAATTGTAAATATCTGTTGTGAATTGCTAAATACCTGTTGATAAGCAGCAGCAGCAGCAACACCATATCCAGCCCCTACAGAGCCATAAAGATTTCCAGAGAAGTTACCATAACCAGGATGTGGAAGATGGTTAGGATGGAGTCCAGGATTGTACGCATAGCCTCCATCAGGTTTTTTTTCAGCCTGAGGCTTCGCAATAACAACTTCAAGAGCTTGGCCTGCAATTCAAAGACATAAAAAACATATTTAGTAAAAACAATGAATATATTTGAACAGGAGATACTTTACCAATAAGACCAGTGACACTCTTAAAACATTATTAATGCATAAATAAGTTAGTTGATTTCACCATATTGTTATTTTTCATCACTCAAACAGGAAAATTGATTGATAGATCAAAACCTCCGTCGAAGAAAGAAAAAACAGACAAACTTGCAGGGGCAAAACTGCTTTATAACTACATTGTATTTAACAAGTACCATCAATTTCATATTTCTCCGTCTCTTTTACAGCTTTCAATGCACTTGACCTCTCTGCATAATGAATGAAACCAAAATCACGTTTCCCTGAAGCTTTGCCAGGTGGCATAACCACTTTCGTTACTTCCCCATGACGACGAAATAGCTCCTTTAGTTGTTCAGTAGTAACATTCTCAGGTATGTTTTTCACATATAGAGCTTTAACCTGAAAATAACAAAAAAAAGTTCAAAAGCTAAATATAATTAACTAAAATTTTATCATACAGGCAAGCCATAAAAACATGTAATACAAACACCTCATTAAATTCACATTGTATGATGCTTTCAAATTCCAACATGGATCAATACTAATAAATTTTTTTAAAGAAACAAAACCAGCATTCTGCAAAAGTCTCAATTATTACAATTTACTAGTTGGCAAACATCGCAGGAGGCAGATAACATTACGAGACAAGGGATGTCAGAAGAAACTAAAATTCATTGAACAGGTAAAGGTTGCATCAACCCAGACTTAACTGATTAAGCATTAACCACATGTGGTGATAGATTCTAGCATGCAGGACAAAGAAGACTTGGAATTCACACCTTAAATGAACAAAACAACTCAATTCAAAAACAAAAACTAATAAAAAAGCAAATCCAAAACCGCATCAGTTAACAAGGAAATATAACAATAAATGAGAAGGAGAACAGGCAAAAGACCAAAGAGTGCATCTCATAGTCTTCAAAGATTTAATATTTAAAATCTGAAGGCAATGAATTGACATTAGCACATGGAAGCATGTCGCTTAAAATCATGAAGTCAAAAGTGAATAGAAGAGAGGAAAGAGAAAAGTAACTTTGCAGAAGAGTGGAAATTAGAAATATTATTGGTGGAATATTAAAATTATTGTCAAGGGAATAAAGGAGAAAGAAATCTGATTAGGAAACAAATAGAGAGGGAGAAATGAGGGAAAAAAATAGAGCATAGTTGTCAAACTTGAGATTTCATTTCACCTAAAGATCTTGGGAATAGAAAATTTGTGAATCGTGGGACATAACACGGATCGTAATATTATTGGTGGGAAATTAGAAATATTATTGGTGGAATATTAAAATTATTATCAAGAGAATAAAGGAGAAAGAAATTTGATTAGGAAACAAAAATTTGTGACAGAAATGAAAATAGAAAAATTGTGAATCGTGGGACGTAACACGGATCGTAAGATACCACCAAAGAAACAAAATTATATCATAGTTAAGATTAAGAAAAAAATTAATATTACTAAGAAATATATTATTAAATTATATGATTAAATATTATGCTATATACATAACGATATTAACTATTAAAATATAACGTGTGTGTGTGTAATAATATATTAAATTTAAGATTTAATAAGGCTAAAAACAAGCAAATAAGCAAAAAAAAAAAAAAACATTAAGAATAGCAAGCATGCAAACTTTCCAAAAACCGTAAATCAGATTCGGCAATTCTTCCCTCTCATCATTTTTATGGAAAAAAATGAGAACCACATTCGACAATCGGCACAAATTAAACCACTCATCACCCCTCAAGTTTTCATCCATTACTGGCTTTTCCTTCTTTTTGTTTCATAGGGAGGAGGGCAGATTACAAAGGAGGTCCTAACTCCTAAGAGCTCATAAGGGAAAGAAGAGGGTCAATACAGAGCACGCATAGAACTTTATACCAGGATCAAGTGGTCCACACAGGAAAACTATAGCCACATGAGCTAAAATACTTGGGTATGATCAAGATTAAAGGCAAACAAAAAGAAGCAGCTACAGGTTATTCACATTCTTTATGCAAAAGTTTGAGAAACTAAAGGCCAAGTCATTATCAAGAAGAGCCGCCAATCAAGGCTGGTCAACAATTGTTACAATTAAACTGAGTCAACAAATAAGTCATAGGTTTGTATCCTATCGATGAACCAACATCGACAGGTTATTGTTAGAATTATATATGAAATTACCTTTTTCTAATGTTAGATTATCTTTTATCAAGATTTATTTCCTGAATTCCCTATTTATTTATTATTACAAAAAGGGACAGTACTAAGTTAGTGTTCTGTATCTAGTTGTTATCAGTCATATTACACCATAGTCATACTTCAAAGGGTCTTTATTCTCTCTTCTCCATCTTATATCTAAAACCCATTAATTTGATGATTATATGCAAGTACCGCAGAAAAATTTGATTCCTCACATACACTTGTGACATGCCCTAACATGGGGAATAAGCAACCTTATCTCTGATTTACTCAAATTGACGACTTCAATATGTAGATAAAAATAGAGGCATGGCACCTAAGTCACAATAATAAATATCGCATGCAGAAAACAGGTTTTTCTTATTTGCTGATGTCTACATCAAAAGTAAAAATAAAAATAGACTTGCATATACCAATCAGTTTAGGTTCCACAGGGGGTCATGAAAAAAGAAAAAAAAAAAGAACAGGAAAAGGGAAGTAATTATCACCTATAAATGCTCAATCAAACACTTGATGCAATGTAGGAAAATAACAATTTGAAATCACTTTTAAAATCTATAATCCACATTCATCCAGATAATCACACACCTGTGAAGCAGCAGCAGACTGGTCAGGTGAGGTCTTTGGGTCAGCCCATGTGACAGTGGGTGTGATACCGTCTAGCTTGAAACCCACACTTGACATCTTTTGTCGCGAATAATCAGCACATGCGTTGTTGTAATACAAAACAAAAGCAAACCCACGATTTCTGCTTTGATTTTGAGGGTCCTATAACAGACAAAAATGTTAGGCTCTAAGAAGTAAGATTTAAACAATTTAATATGAACAAGTGGCACAATGAGTTAAAGCCCAAACCTTTATGAGATCAATGCTTTCAACTCCGGGACCAACACCCTCAACGGCTTTCCTAAACTCATCCTCTGTCCATGTTTTTGGAATGTTGCCAATGAATAACCTGTGTTTGGTTTCAGACAGCAAACACCTCAAAGTTTTTCCCTGATATCATGAAAAATGTTAAACCGATTAAAAGTAATCACCAAAATAAGATTATTGATATAAAATTGTTTCCAATGTAATTATCATGAATAAGATTTTCAGAAAGCACCACAAATACCTTAAATTCCTTGTTATGTATATCATCGATGGCCTTCTGTGCCACCTCCTTTGTTTTATAACCCACGAAAGCATAACCCTTGCTTTCTCCAGTCTCCCTGTCTTTGATTAATTTAATCTGAAAAGCAAGAAGAAATCAAACTCTTGTTAATAATCCCAACTTGTTCCCTACGCTGAAATGAAAAGCTTCATAATATCATTAAGAGTGCTTTATCACTTGACCTCAACAATATCACCCATGGGCTCACACAATTCCCTGACATCATCGTCACATGTATCCCGAGGAAGTCCGCCAATAAAGACTTCAGACCCATGAGGAGGACGGGAAAGAAGTTCATCATGCTTCTCTCTCTCCTCTTCATCAAGGAGAGCTGGTTTATGCTCATCTTCTTCAGCGCCAAGGTCACTTTTTTCTCCTTCGGGAAATAGGTCTTTCTGACCAGCCTCTGCTGCTGTCTCCTCATATTCATGTTCTTCAACACTACCTTCAGCATTTTCATCTTCACCTCCATCCACTCCATCGTCATCTATCTGTTCCTCAACATCATCGTCCATCTCTTCCATATAATTTTCCTCGTCGAGGTCAACACGCTCATCGATCTCTGCACCTTCTGACATGATTGGCTCAGGTATTTGTCATAAACAGGTAAACACCTGCAGGATCACACATTAATCATAAAAAAACAGATATATATGGAATCAGTATTTTTAAATAGCGGATACAGGGGCGCTGTTGAATAGCAGAATTCGAACAAAATAGCTATTATTTAATGCTCCCTCCAGACCTAAATATAAGAAAATATTATATTTTAGGTTTAGTGAATAATTGATGTATCTAGTCAACAATATAGAGCAGATACATAAGTTATTGAATAAAATTTAGGAGAGGAGGGAGAACAAAATAAAGTGAAATTACCAGGAAATGGAATAGTAGGCAGCAGCATTGCAAAGGTTGAGAAATAGATAACGGTGGGTTGGGTAGTTAGTGAATATTAAAGGCAAATGATATTCGGAAGAGTTTAACAAAATCCATCCATAAGTAAAAACCTAACTAGAAGAAGAAAGGTTCATTTTGTACAAAATAAAACAACGGGACAGGGCATGTGATGGAAATCTATAAATGGAATCTGAAATGTTAGGATGAAGAGAAGAGAAGAGAAATGAGACATACCAAAAGAGATAGAAGAAATTGAAGAAGTTGTTGTTGTTATGAGAATAATAATAGTTAGACTTAGAAGAATTGGATCCAAAGGAGTTGATATTGATAGTGAAAGATGAAACCCCGAGATAAAAAAGGGACATATTTATATATTTATTTATATGTATATTATTTGATTTGATGGAGCTATGTATGTATGTATGTATGTATGAAAAGTAAATGATTTTGTATAGCATACCAGTGTTTTTTTGGATTGAGGTGAGGGGTTTTCTTTTCAGATTTGCTTGTGTTCAGCGATGATGATTTTCTTCTTCTTCTTCTTTTTCTTCTTCTTCTTCCCTTTGAAGAGAGAGAAAGAGAAAGAGAAGTTTATCTATCTATTTGATTCTGACTCTGACCAGAACACAAAATGAAGGGTGTGTCTACTATCATACGCTCCTTCTCACTTGCACTCTTGCATCTTTACCAATCATTCTTCTCCATCTGTCTTGTCTTTTTGGTAAGAATTAGGTAGGTTATGTTTGGGTCTAACCCGAGTAGTACCTTCAATTTCCAATATTTTTTCCACACCCCCCAATATTTTGGTGCCTTCAGTGGTTTATTCTTTTTTTACTCTTATGGGTACAATCTCTAAAGAGTCGCTCTTTACTTTCGGGGACTCTCTCAAGGACACTTAATTCTTCCTATGTCTTGTTTTCTATGGTGAACTTAGACAGGGTCCTTACTTAACAAAGCACTCTCCATTAAGGATCCTTAATTGGAAGAAGAAAAAATGAGTCACTATTTAAGGACCTTCTTTCTCCTAACAATTAACGGGTCTCACATTTAAAAGAATTAATAAAATATGTATTACTTGGTCACACTTGTAAAAGAAGTAGTAAATTATTTTTGTTTAATGATGTAAAGTTAGTGAGACTTATTTAAGTACTTTTCCTTCGAGTCTTTATTAGTGTATTGTCATTGGAGTCATTGAGTCTTTAATATGTACTTTTATTAAAAAAAATTATAAATAAGTCATGTGTATACATGAGATCCATTTAAGGAGTCCCTATTAGTGGACTACCATTGTGGATGCTCTTAGTAAACCTTAAGGATATTTGCATCTAATGATCCAAATATGCTAGGATCATTTACATATAATTTTTTATAGTTATACTTAATCAATCTTCGGTTACATCTTAAATTGACAAAAATATCTTAATCCCTTCTCTAATTTTGAATGATCTTTTTTTAATAATTTTTCTTCATATTATTACAGTACCGATAAGAAGCTTCAGTTTCAGATTTTACTGTTCTTTCATTTCTGAACTTTGATTTCCGCCAGAAGCTTAAAAATGGTCTGAATATTAGATTTGAAGCCACATGAGAGAAAGAGAAACATACTTTTTACTTTGAAGCCATGTGGTCATGTTTCCTAATTTGTATTTACTCACACTTTTGTTTCGGTACATTTCAACATTATGTTGCTTTTCTCTATCATCCGTTAGATATATCTAATGGTTTGTGTTGTGTGCAAGTGTGAGTTATATGTCTTACATCGGATATAACAGTAAAGGTTGAACATCTTATAAGTAAGAGGACCCATAAACCATTGCTTTAAGGTTTTGGGTAAGAGTGTGGCGTCTCTCTTGCTTGTGCGGTTGTTCTAGCCTCGATGTGAACGGTCTACCAAAAGCTCCCCTAACTGACCCAACAGTTTGAACATTAGATTGAGAGGCTGTTGCAGGGAATTAAGATGGAGAGGATCCGGATCCAAAAAGTATTAGGTGAAACTTCTCTTTTACCCTATAAAATTTATATACACCATGGTTAGATAACAACATTGTTTTGTTCACTATAGTAGAATATAAGTTTACGTCTAGATTATAATGAACAAGTTCCGAGACAAAGTTACTACTTTAAACTTCTTAATATAAGTAAATTTGCATATAATAAAAAAAAAACCTTGAACAAATAGCATACATCCTAAAAAAGGTAATGTATTAGAGAAGAGCATTGTTGTATCTAGACAAATTTCATCCCGAGCTGATCAATGACAAGGGAGAGCAGTGTTTAATTTAAGAACGGAAATGCTTAATGTCCCGAGAAACCATTTCTCGAAATCATCACGACCTTTACAAACTTATGCATGTATCCAACTTATAATATGCTAGCTACCCATGTATTGTGGAGATGCCTAGATCTGACGGTTGTAAATAATTCATGATAAATTCGGGATGTTTTCTTTCCCACTAAATAGCACCGCGCATTTAAGAAAGGTATATAGGAACTATGCTGTCGTGAAATCTTCGTGAGATTATGCCTCCCTACAATCATCATCAATTCCCATTAGAGAAATTATGCAACAAAAGGCCACTCTATCATAACTCGTCCTTGGTATATTTTTCTTCTTTGGTGTTAACGTCATGCCTACAAACCCTTGCATCCTTATAAATCCTGCCTGGTCTACAGAAGTAACTGTTTTTCGGTGCACAGTGACTATCTTGTGAACATATACACAACCCTTCCAATGCACATCCATCTTTTAATATTGTCACCCCTTCTTTTAGTCCAAGCACTTGGTTTGTCCACTCACTAGAGAAAAGACCTCGTAAATCATACTCTTCTTTAACCTTCAAAAACTTACATGCTTTCTTATACTTATGGATTGCTCCCACAAATCCCAAGTTTCTGTTTTTCCCCCAATGTGGTAACCCTCCATATTTGAACAACCCAATTTGTTCTATCTCTTCAATTATGTCTTCAAAAAGCCTAGGAGCCAATGGATCTTTACTACGGTAATATGTGATGTCGAAATTCACAGCATCCTCTGTGTTTCCCAAGTATGCACTAGAAGTTGTAACATAGCGCATAAAAATTCCATTGTATAGATCTAAGCCACACAGAGCCTTTGGTTCCAACTCAACAAGCTTTTGAACATCTTGAATAAAGTTTTTTACGATTGACAAGGAAATACTAAATGTTGTTTGGTGATAGAATTCTCCCTTGATTCTAGAGTCCCATGGACACGCTGTGAGCATTTGATTATCCAAACTATCTAAACATGTCCCTGATGATTGTATTCGGTTGCTGAATCCAACAATAGGGTACCTAAGAAAGACTCCTACAAATATTTAAAACAAAAACAGCATTTGATGCATGTATATTTAAAATTGTAATAACTTTCTTATTTCGTTTTATGTTTTATTGATAAAGATAGATAACAAATATGTTTTTAGAATGTGTAACAAATAAAAAAATACCATTGTTAGACAATCCATAACCAGTTCCCACAAGTGTTGTAGTTAGCAACTTTGCAACAATGCACTTCCCATTAACACTGAGAGTTGCTTCTTGAAGCTCCTCTGTTAATAAAAATTGTAAAAAAAAACTATGTTAAATAGATCAATTTTAGTTTCTACTATACTCTACGATTTTGTTTGGATATTTTAAAAAGGTGAAATGCAATTGAGTGAAACAGAGAGGAGCAGGACATAATAGAGTTTTTATTTCATTTCATTGTTTTGGTATTTTATGACCAAACGAAACCAAGTATCTCTTTTGTTGTTTACAAAATGAAAAGAATAAAATGAATTATATTTTTTTTTTATTTGCCCTTATTTAAAAATGACTCTTATGTAGAATTAAAACGTATTATATTTTATTAAAATTCTATAGCTCATACAAACTCTACTCATTTCTTTCCCTCGTCATTTTCATTCACTATATATATAATAGACGGAGATAAGTAAAAATTATAGGATGACCATTTAAAAGAGGAAAGTTTAAGTCCCATGAAATATACATAGCCTGATAGGCAACCAACAAAGGCTTTGCAAAAGCTGTGATTTACATGTATGACCATGTATCGACTTATTTGTTTTTAATTAATTGTATATTTTAGTTTAAGAAAGAAAATATTTTATTAGTATACAAGCAATTTGAATCATGGAACTTTCTAACTCTTGCATGATAGGGTAGATAAATGGTATCTGTACAATTATTTTGTGACAATTTTTGTACAACTTTCTCTCTCATAAACTCAATATATTTTTACTCTCTCTTTCTTTTTCTCTCTATATAGTTTTTGACCAATAAAAAAAAAAAAAGTTTGCCCCAAAAATTATCATAAAATGATTGCACAAATATCATTATCCAAAGTGTAAATGAAACTCTTGCATGATTGGGTCATTTATATTTGATGTGATCTTATAGATAGTTATATGTGTGAAAGATATATTAGAACGAGTAATGATAAAGTTTTAATTAAATAACCATAAATCCCTAAAAAAAAAAGATTAAGTTAACTAAACCAATGATTCTCATATCTTCCAGATTTGGGGATGCAAGATAACGGAAAACAATGAAATGCGATGGAATGAATATTATATGTTCTATTCCATCTTATTTGAATATATTTTAAAAAGAAGATATATGTCATTTCATTCTATCCTATTTCACATTATATCAATCCAAATATAGTCTACAAAGTTAACTTCTAGAAATACATTGACATGAAATCAAAATTAAGTTAATTAACATGTAACTCTACGAATTGCTAATAAAGCCGAAAATATGGAGCGGAATGGGATGAAATCATAAAAGCCATTGCCAGGTGTATTTATGGAGACACGATCATCGATTCTATAAATAGCCTTATGTTGACTTGGGTACCACACTACATCGGCAAATTCATGTTTCTTACCAAAACTAATCAATTCATCGCCTAAATCAGAATCATCTTTTGTCACATATGTTAGAGAACGCTTGAAGACGGATTCCAATTTTAGAGTAACCTGTGAAATTATAAGTGATAGATAAGTCATCATGCTAGCAACTCAAAAATGATCATGGAAAGTGTAACTTATAAGAAGTTTATTTTAATTAGAATATTTGAATTCTATAACGAAAAAACATGGGTAAATTTCTGATATTATAATCACTACAAAAGAAAATGAATGAAGAAAGTTGATTTTAGACTAGTTTGTCCATAGTGATAGTCCAATTTAAAATTTAAAGAAAAATTGTGTTTTTTTTTAGGGAAGAAAAAAAGTTGTGTTATTAAGGATAATTTATGTTGAAAAATATCCGACCCACATTTGGAGTTGTTTTTAAGTTTTCTTTAAATATAGTATTGATGATTTAAATTTAAATATTGCCTGGAGTAGTTTTCCTTCGATGTAATTTCTCTTGGGTTTTTTCTTAAAAATAAAGTTGAAAAAATGAAACTTGTACAAAAAAATATTGACCAAATTATGGTATATATTGATCAAGAAATATTTCAACTAAATTAAAATTTTAAATTATTGACGCCTTTTAATTGATACGTGGAATTAGGGGTGTAACGGTTCGGTTTGGATTGGTTTTCAGTCAAAAAAATGTCTGAACCGATGAAAGCTTCATCGGTTTGGATTGGTTTGGTTTTCCCTGTTTTTCTAAAAAGAAACCGAACCAAACTAATCGGTTTGGTTCAGTTTGGATTGGTTCGATTGGTCGGTTTATTTAAAAATACAATTAAAAAGAATTCATATTCTCACAAAATATTTCATTGATCTTTGTATAATTGTATTTTATATTTTGTTTTTTCATGTTCTCTATTTTTCAAACAAATTTTTATAACTACCCTTACTCAATATTTCATACATATGATCCAAGATTCATTCATCCATCATTCTTCAAAAACCACTTCATCAAACTCAAATATTTTAATCATTCATGATCCATACATGCATCATTCATCAACAAACACA
>Ga0315915_1002746_pt1 | contig 22267 bp, 9 predicted proteins | sample MpolbnodulesMG_FD_207738 | JGI IMG/M metagenome (GOLD analysis project Ga0315915, IMG submission 207738) | Medicago polymorpha root nodule microbial communities from Los Angeles, California, United States - branched nodules | ecosystem: Host-associated > Plants > Roots > Nodule | place: USA... | reverse complement strand
ATTGCCATCCCTACAGTAAATGCAAGAATAACAACAATATTGAATAAATTGCTAGAACCATATATTAAATGATCAAAAGATTACATAATAGCTTGTTTGAATACCTCAAAACCCACAAGGGCGGATGTAGCTACATATGTCTATGATAGCTTTGTAAAGGATGAAGAAAAGATGAAGATTCAATGCCTAGATCCATGATGTCTCAACAAATCTTGGGTTGAATCTACTCCTAACTACCTTGCTTTGTGTTTCTCTCTCAAGAAAATACCCTAATCTCTCTCTAAAACCAGAAAAATATCAAAAACTATGTAATAATCTGTTGGAAAGAGAAGAAAGAGCTATTTATATGGGTCATATTCGTGCTCGTTCGCTTAAGCGTACGAGTGCACGCTTAAGCGACCAACAAGAAAATCTTCCACTGGCCAATGAGAAGCTGTCACGTGGGACCTTATCCTCTGAAGATGATGAACTTCGCTTAAGCGTACACAAAGCGTGCTTGTGAGCGAACTTTCCTTTGCTCTCGACATTTTGTACGCTTAAGCGACCATAGGCACGCTTAAGCGAACAACTGATTTCCATGAGCATCCTGAAAGCGTCCTTGAAAGCGAACTGGTTGGCTGCTCGCTGGTGCTTGCACGCTTAAGCGACCGTCTGCACGCTTAAGCGAACAGGTCTTGGTTTAGGAGCTTCTTTCTTGGTCCTTGTTTGTCATGTCCTGCATAAATTGGGTAGAATCAGTCATTTAAGCATAAATGGTATAAATACACTCAAATGGTAGCTTTTCCTTAGATAACTTGCAGAACAAGTCACTAAAATGCCTAGATTAACACATAAAATATGTTACTTTTGAGCACTTATCAGATTATAGAATTGATGTATATAAGAGTATCCCTTAAATTCTTATCATCTAACCCTAAGAAATATCCAAAAGCCATGGTTCAAGTTTCTGTCGTTTATTAATCTATTTATTGTAGTATGTAAATCAATTCACTCCTTTTGAAAATCACTTGAAAAAGTTTGTGTCATTTGTGAATCGATTTACTTTTACATATGAATTGATTCACTCTTCAAATGAATCCATGGTTGAATCTCTAGGGAAGGAAGTCTACTGTTCAATTAATAATAGAACATACAAGTTACAACTATTTAAGAGAAAAACTAAAGTGCATGTGAATCTGAAGAATACACAAGAAAACTAATGTTGAGACAGTTGTAAAATAAATTACTTAATTGTGCAACATAGGTATACTTCTTCAAGGCATTCAGTTGAACCTTTATTCTATTAAGAATCAGCTCAAGTTGCTGGTCATCAAATGTTTCCAAAACTTTATGAGCAATATACTATGCAAACTGATCCTTCATCATAATCTAAAACCACCAAAAGAGGGAGGGTGGGAGGAATAACTCGGTGTGGTGGAGGATGTTGGCTGTTGTTTGTGAGGGTGTGGGGATGGGAGTGGGGATTGGTTTGAGGGAGACATTCAGAGGGTTGTTGGGTAGAAGTAACTTTTTTTGGACGGATATTTGGGTAGGAGGTGCGCTGTTAAGAATCAGATTTAGTAGGCTTTTTGAGTTGGTTGAGCATAGGTGGTGTACGGTGGAAGACATGGCGCAGTTGGGGTGGGAGAAAGGAGGAGAAGCGTGGAAGTGGACGAGGAGGTTTTTTGCTTGGGAGGAGGAGAGTGTTCATGAATGTGTTTTATTGCTTCATAACGGTGTTGCAGGCAAATGTTGTAGACAGGTGGAAGTGGTTACTTGATCCTATTAAAGGCTATTTTGTCAGTTGGGTGTATCATTCTTTCCTAGCTGCAGATGACCCTATTGATAGAGTTTGACAATATTTGGCATAAACATGTTCTGTTAAAAGTCTCTTTGTTTGCTTGGTGACTATTCCACAACACACTCCCAACAAAAGATAATTCGATGTGTCGTGCGGTGATTCGGGTAGGAGACAATGTTTGTGTTGGTGGATGTAGCTCTCTGAAAACAGCGGTTCTCTTTCTTTGCTATAATTTTTTGTTGGCTTGCGGCCTCTCGTTTGGAATTGGTTCAGCATCTACTCAGTTGATTCGGTTGTTATAAGGGACCATTTTGTGCAGTTTGGTCAATTACCATGTTTACCACGATCTTCTCATTCTTTTTTGAAGCTGGTTTGGTTGGCTTGTGTTTGGGTTATCTAAAAGGAAATGAATAATCAAATTTTCAGAAATACGGAACTGGATTTGTACGAGATTTTAGACAAAGTAAAGTTGCAGTCTTTTTTGTGGTTGAAGGCAAAGTTGATTACTTTTGCTTTTGGCTATACTCATTTGTGGCGTCACCCTTTATATTGTATGGGTATTACTTTGTAATTATCACCTTTTGGACTCGGTTGTCTTTGTAATAACTTTGTGCGTCTTACTTTCGCACACCTTGTACTGAGGCAAACCCACTTTTGTTGGTAGTAATATAATTTATTTTGGCTTGTTAAAAAAAAAATCTAAAACCACCAAAAATAAAACCAAGACCAGAATTACACAAGATTCATTTAAAGGCATGCATCCTGCGCATTAAATGACATGGTACGTAAGGCTTACCTTAGTTACAAACATGAAAAAATAAATTCAATTATTAAGAACCTTATGAAACGGGACAACCCATAATAACTCGTTCCTGACTTGAAACTTTTAACGTCAAAGGGTACTTGATTGAAGTACCTTGAATGGATTTGAAGAGACCTTGAAACAATTCTATGAGTAATTGAATCGATTCAACATTTAAACATTATATTTGTTGATGGTAATTAGTATATGTGCTCTTTTTTCCAATAATACCAAAATCATCCGCAACAATTTAAAAGAAGTCTACGTGTTGAAAAAAAATTCACATAATGTTATTCTTTGATTTTGAAGTTTTCCACCTTAAATTCTTCTCTTAAATTTGTGTTCCTTAATTTATCTATATTATTTTTCCCTATTGTCAATTTGTTACAAGGGAGGATTATTGGTACAATATGTTTTAGCATATGGGCGGCTCAACATAACTATGAAAATACATACGTTTCTCTTGCATTGGATTAAAATTAGACAAACTTTATGTAAGACTAAACCTTTTTTTTTACGGATGTAAGACTAAAATTAAAAAGTCCTGGTTTTATATAGACAAAAACATATTTGTCCATTTATCTTATATATTTTTTTACTGCTGAGGTTGAAATTTTCATGTATTTCTTATGGTGTAGAATTCTTTATATTTTATACAAGTAGGAAATTTTAAAAAAACTACACAACCTTTGGTTATATTTTTTCAACTTTACTTTTTTTTCCACCTCGTTTTTCAACATTATTATTATTAGAATTTTTTACCAGATTAAATAATGATTACATTGTAATAAAAGAAACTAAGGATTACATTGATTGCATGAATAATATTTATATTAATGTTTATTTTATTTTAATTTTAAAAAATTTATTACGTCTATTTAATTAAAGTTTGTTTGAATAAATTTTTAAAAAGATTCTTGTCTCTTAATAATTTCAATGGTCACCTCCAGAAGCCAATAGATTCTTTGAAAAAACAATCACAATGAATTTACTACATTTCTTTCCACCTCAGAGATGTCTATATAAACAAGTATTTAACGTAAAATTATTACATCTGACAACACAAACATCAACAAAATTAGAAAAGAAGAGAAAAATGGGTTTCACCGAAAAACAAGAGTTTTTAGTGAATAGCTCATGGGAATCATTCAAACAAAACCTTCCCGGCTATAGTGTTTTGTTCTATACTATGTAAGTTTCATATTGCATGAATGTTTTTCGGTTTGTGCTTTCCTTTTTTCTTATTTACAGTTTAAAAAGATTGTGTAAATTAATTAACAAGAATATGTCTGGTTTTTTTTTTATTAAAATAGTATATTAGAAAAAGCACCTGCAGTAAAGAGCATGTTCTCTTTTCTTAAGAATACGCCTGAGGTAAAAGATAGTCCTCAACTTCAAGCCCATGCTGAAAAGGTGTTTCAAATGGTGAGTGCAACCAACATCAATTAATTTTTTTATTCTTCATTCAACGTCTATGGTTCTCTTTTTAAATTAACAAGAGTAAGACTTAAGCCCTCTTTAAAAAAAATATTAAGATTTAAATACACTTTTGACACACCTCCAAAGTATTTCTGTCAAAGATAAGGTAACGTCATTATTGACGTGACACCAAAGTTTTGTAACCAACGTAGATTTTCTTTAAAAAAAAGAAACTCAAAAGTCGCAAGCGTTAAACCCTAGTTTAAAATTTCACACCTTGTCAAATTCAAAAAAAAAAATTTCAAAGAAAATTCACTTTGGCTATGAAACTTTAGTGTCATTTCAATTAACGATGTCACATTAATTTCAATTTAGGAAGAAAAAATGGTTTATGCTACTAAATTACAAAGACGGAAAACATAAGTGTCACAAGTAGCCCAAAATCAATGGTGTTCAAAATCACACAATCACAATATTTGGAGTGCCAAAAAATACTTTAACACCAAAGAATAATATCAAACACTATTAGTATACTCTTCGAATAGTTTACGGCTATCGATCTTAAGATATTTATATTTTCTGTACTATAGGTGCGGGATGCGGCTGTTCAACTCCGAGCTACAGGAGAAGTAGTTTTGGGATATACTAAAGTGGGTGCTATTCACATCCAGAGAGGGGTTGTTGATCCTCATTTTGTGGTATGATAATATATTAAAATATATATTTAAGTATGAATTTGAATGTCTCATAAAAAAAAGAACATTCGAATGGGTCCCCTCAATTAATAAGGATGCAAGGTAAAATAATATTTGATTTAATAACTTTTATGTGAAAATAAATTAGTTTTCAATAAGTATATTTCATTTTTGTTAACATACCCATTTTTTAAGTTTTAATCGCTAAACAAAAATTTATGTTTTTGGTGTCATGCAGGTGGTTAAAGAAGCTTTGCTAAAAACAATAAAGGAAGCATCGGGGGACAACTGGAGCGAAGAACTAAATACTGCTTGGGAAATTGCTTACGATGAATTGGCAATTTCTATTAAAAAAGCAGTTAAACTTGGGATGATCTATTGTTAGAAATATAAATAAAATTTGTATTGCTAATTTTTTTAAAACAAGTTTCTATAATAAATATTGTTGAAAATAATTATGCAATATTGCAGTGTTTATGCTAGTAAATCTCCTGATCAAATTCCTAACAAAATCAAGTTCAAAAGTGGCTCAACCTTTTTCTTACAAGTAAAAGAGTATGTATGTTCTGTCTAAGGTTTTGGTCTATTTCGTCTATTAAATGGTTGCAGGCTTTTTATGTTTATGTGTTGATATCACAAAATAACTAGAAAAAAAATCTATTAGAATAGACTTTTTCCATTTTAATTCATTCAAAAATGATAAAAATAGAAAGAGAAAATATTAAAACAAATTCACACTGAGGATCCATATTCTTCAACTAACTCTTGTTAGTTAGTTGAAACTATTTGACTTGTGTGACAAGTAACTATTTACCTGTTTAGCAAGTATAAATATATGTGTAACTAGTTTAATAACAAATATTTGCTTTTGAATAAGAGTTAAAATCAAATTCATCAATTTTTTAAGAGGCCAACCCCACCGTTGTACATTGTCCCTTTGGTGTTTTTTGCTGTAGCACATGGAACACAACTCATAATAGTTAAGAATTGCAAAGAGTGTGCGAGGCACCCATCCCCGAAAGACGGTGGTTTTCATCTTTTTACCGGCGAAGAGGTGGTTTTAGAACTCCCAAAAGATGGTCAGGGAGAATATGGGGAAGACAAGGTTTTTGTTTTGACACAGCAAGAAAAAAAGGTTTTGTCCAAAGTGTTTTAGTGATTTTTTCTTTAAGTCGATTGTTGGTAATCCAAAGTGGATTTCGTTTGAAATTATGATTGTGTATCTGTTGTAGAGACCTTAAAATCTTTTATATTGCGAATGCAAATATGGTTACCGACCTAAATTTAAAATCATGGATGTTAGTGATGTTGATGATGAAGAGAAATGTTTTAGTGATTTTTCTTTTTAATTTGAAATTGTGATTGTGTATTGTATCATTTTATATGATTGTATTCGGTTTATTAGAAAGAATATTATTGGGTCTCTTAGTTGTATTCATTTTTATTGTGAATGGTGGTATATAGAGTTAAAAGAGAAAATTATCTTGGCTAGATAAAGTTATTAATAAGATTTATCAAGTGGCGTGTAAAAAATAATGTTGGAGAATTAAAGCATACTTTTTAAATATCATTTTGTTATGTCTAGAGCAATTTGAAAGCTTTTATAAGATAATATTATCTACTTAGCATTTTTCCTTTGCAAAAAGATATGCAAAAAGTTTTCCGAAACAAAGTAACCAAGTTTTTTATTAAAAAAAATAAATAAAAATTATCCAAAAAATCCAAGTTTTTTTAAAAAACTAATAAAAACTTCAAATAATTTTCAAAAAGAGATATCAAACAGCCCTTATACTCTCATGAAACAAGGAAAAGAATCACAAATGCTTCATATACTTCTAATCCGCAAAGTTTCATATTCTGTTTTCTCCACTTAATCTTCAAACAGCTTATTTGATTTAATGTAATATCATTTTTAAAATGTTTATAATTCAAAATGCTTTAGAGAAAAAAAAATCTTTGAAAGAAACTTTTGAGCATCAAAAAATCAAAATCCACCAAAATTAAATAAATAAATTTGAGTTTCAACATGAAGCAACATATATCACTTGTAAAACAGACCATTGTATAAATAAATGAAAAACCTCAAAACATCAAAGAAATGAACAAGAAGGATTAAAAAGGTCAAAAAAGTTTAGCTCATAAAAACATGTTTGCATCCGGAATACAAGAGATTTGTCCTATGATATTACCTAGTAAAATTTGTACAGTCAAACACTTCTCTGTACAACATTAAAACTAGCTCATAAACATCATATATGAAAAACATTTACTAACTGAACTGAACCTGAAGTTTCAGCCTCAGCCTCAGCTAATCTGATTCTAATCCTCAAAACTAACAAAAATGTACAGTTTTAAGTACAACTAACCATTTATTACTCACCTGTCTATTTGAATATAGACAGTGCCATTATCAGTACTAGAGATATCATATGAAGAAAACAAAAGAAAAAGGATTTGGCCACTTCACTTGTACTATCCTCTCAGTTAGCTGTACATAACATAACTTTCACTTCCTTCTATACCATCTGTGGTGCAGCATGATTTAGTGTCAGAAAACTAATCCTCCTCTCTGCATATACACCATCAAAAAAAATATTTAATTAGTTCAATAATTACACATAATAATGAAATAAATTAAATTAAGGTAAAATAAAGTCAAACTGCTTTATGTAAGCTATAAGCTGTTTTCATAGGCTATCATAGAGAACTTTTGGAAATAAGCTAAAGACAGCTTATGGACATGTCAGAAGATGTGTCATAGGTTATCCCTAACAGTCTCAAGAGGGCTTATTAGACTTCAGAACTATGAAGCACGGATACGGACATGACACGGACACTGACATGCCGACACCGCTAATAATTTGAGAAAATCACATAATTCAGTGTATATATTATATGTGTCGGTGTCGGATACGTCACGTGTCCGACACGCCTAATTCGAGGAGTGTCCGTGCTTCATAGCTTCAGAACATCTAGGAGATTACTTGCAGATCCTTTCAGAATGTAATGAAAAGAGAAAAAAAAAATCATTATGCATGACGGTGATTAAGCTATCAACTCAATCACAAAAGGATGTGTAGATGATTTAGATGTCGAGTTTTAAGCATGAGGGTTACTTGAGGTGCCAAGCTAACTAGAGATATTGCCAAACTAGTCTGTAAAGTTGATACATTCAGATTATTAAATTGAGAAATGATATTTGTACAACCACTTTGAGACAACTTTCTCTCTCATACTCACATTATCCTTTTATTCTCTCTCTTCCTTTTTCTCTCCATTGTTTTTAACCAATGAAAAGAGAGAAAAAAGAAGTTGTCACCAAAAGTTGTATCAAATGGTTGTTCAAATATCACTACTCTATTAAATTTCATGGTTGAATGGAAAATAAAAAATTTCTTGAAATAAATTTTTCGATATGCAAACATGCATGTTTTGTGAAAAATGTCAAGTGAGTCCATAGATGAATCTCTAGGGAGGGAAGTCTAATATTATTAATAATAGAACATACAACTATTTAAGAGAAAAACTAAAATTAGGACATGTGAATTTCTAGAATACACAAGAAAACTAATGTCGAGTTAATTGTAAAACTAATTTATGAGCCCGAATGAAAAAATGATGAGATTGAAAGTACCTCCAGCAGCAACCAATTTCTCCACGCGAGCAACAATGTGCTTCCCATAGGTATACTTCTTCAAGGCATTCAGGTGAACCTTTATTCTATTAAGAATCAGCTCAAGTTGCTGGTCATCACAGGTTTCCAGAACTTTCTGTACAACATAGTTTGCAAACTGATCCTTCATCATAACCTAAAACCACCACAAAAATATAATCAAAATATAAGAAAATCAGAAACTGGTAACATGGTGAAGAGATTAAGTAACACAAGACAAGAGTAACAGTACCAAATTTACACAAGATTTATCTAAAGGCACACATCCTGCGCATTAACTGATATAGTACGCAAGGCTTACCTTAGTTACAAACATGAAAAACAAATTCAATTATTAAGAACCATATACAACAATCTCTAAGACTCCAGCAATAAATATCACGAGACTTAAATGGTAGCAATAGAACTATAAAATCAGGGATGTAAATATGTCTGCGCTGATACTTTTGCATATAGCCAGGCTGCAAATACCTTCAATGGCAGAGCTATGCTAACTCTTAATGGCACCATTAATATGAAATTTTAACGGCTAAAAGCAGTTTAAAAAACCACTGTTTGGCAATACAATTGAACTATGATCAAAAAAGCTGAAGAAACCATCATCTTATAACTATTTTATGTAAAAAAACTATAAAGGGAAAAAACAATTTTCATGCAAAGAAAACAAACTATAACATGGACAAAGAACAGGAAAAAAAATTATAAGAATATTTTTTAAAAACTATCTGAAGCTGTACTTTTAGGATATAATAAGAAAAGATGACTAAAAGGAGTATGGCGCGACAAACAAGAGATGATGTAATAGGGACTCATTTTCATGCACAGACCTGTAGAGGCTCATTGTCATCAGTAGAACCAATCATCTCATTCACAAGGACTTGACGCTCTGTAGGTGTTCCAAAAGAGAGACACTTTTCTATAACATTAGAAGCAAACTTCTGCTGGCTCATCTGCACTATCTGCCCAGTGAATTCCTTTATTATCGCGGTACGTTCATGTGGCTTTCCATGCTCCAGCACATGCTGAAAGAATTTAAGCAATCAAACACCAAGGAAAATTAAAAGCACAAAACAAACTATTATTATCATTTAGTTTTTACTTGAAGAAATTTCATAATTGATTCAGAGTTTCATATACTCAAACGATTTATGATACCAATTGAGATGCAACAAACCTGTACAACATAGTTCCCATATTGATCTTGAGCTAGCATGGAAACACACTGCAAAATCTCATCCATCATAATCTGTTGAGTTTTAGGATCATGGCAGTACTCCAAGACTCTCTGCTTATCAAAGTCTCTTGCCAGTTATTATCAATTCAGTAAATGTGTTCACACAAATAAAATCAAAAGGATGGATCTGTCACCTGTATAACACGGCAACCATATGGATGAGTTGACAACGTCACAACTTGGTCATAAAATGTTGAAACGATAAACTTGATTTCATCCTCAGGTACACATTCAATACACTTCTGGATGACATGGTTACCATTCTGATCACGCACGCATCGCATAATATGACCATCCAGCTCCGTAACCATTTTAGTCTTTTGATCTAAATTAACTACTTCAATAGCCTGGACAGCGTAGGAAGAAAAAAATATTAGTAACTGTAAATTTTAACACCAACACAGATAAATCACGGCAGCAAAATAATGTGTCGAAATGTCAGTATAAACACAAAAAGAACAATTACATGTAACAAAATGGAAAACACTTTAGACACCGAGAGAATGAGGACAGAATAAAATAAAAGAATTGGCTTCCTCTCAAAATAAATTAAAATACCTGACGACTTGTACCTAATAAGACAAGGCAGCACCTTGTCATTATTTCAACAGGTGCTTGCCAACCCATCAAAGTGATGTGTCGTTGACAAGAGAGCAATCTGTTAACGATTCTACCAACAGTTTCACGGAATATTGGGGTGACATGACATATCATTTAATTACCATTAGAAACGTGGATCAGCGAACCTAAACTTTGTGGCAGATTACAGAATGACCGATATACTAAAGGCAGCAAAATACAATTTACAATTACAGTACAACTAATTGCTCAAAACTCGAAACACAAAAAATTAAGACATTTATCATTAATAATTCTACTTTTTTTCATTTATAGTATATTTATTTTAATATATTATTTATTTATTTTCAATTATTATCCTGTCTTTTTATTAAAATAAAAATTTCATAAAAGAGGCTGTATTCCATCAAAGAGCCCAATTTAATGATCGAAATGGGCCCAAAAAAAAATGTTAGTCCAATTGTAAATCAGTGCCTGCCCTAATTCCCCCCATCCAGTCATTAAAAACAAATCAGAGTCTGCTTACTGCTGCGGCTCACTTGTGGAAAGCCGATTGTTGGGCCTTCCACCCTCCTCGTATTTTCTCACCCCTTTTGCGGAGTGTAATTGCTGCAAGCAGAGCAATCCAGTAGATTTGTCAGAAACCATCACTTGCAGGCTAGAATTAACACCGATGCTTGCCGGAAGTCGTTGAAGAGGAGGAGGCAAGGGTCGAATGATTCTATATCAAGGTTTAGGAGGAACTAGGTCGAGCAGCAAGACCCAGCAATCATCTTTTTTGGGATCAAAAGATTGAATGATCTTGCGATATTTACGATCTCAATCTGATCTTATTGTATCCTGATTTTGCATGTGATCCAACTAGTTCAGGGGTGGTTAGATCATAAGATCGCGCGACTAAATAGGTAAAGCTCGGAAATCTTCTTTTTTATTGTAATTACTTTATAACTAGGGGTTGATTGTGTACAGTTTTAATATGATTTTATTCTCTTGTACCTCACTAATTAGGACAGGATCAACTCTCTAATTAGACCGTTAAGTGTAATAAAATTATAGAATATTGTAAATCATAAAAACGACAGGGTGCACAATAATAGGGTGGTATCATTAAAACAACAGGGTGCACAATAATAGGGTGGTAAATATCATAAGGTAGATAAATTGATGATCAGACAAACCTTTTGGATAACTCGGCAGCCATACATTTGAAGACTTAGGGTCAGCACATGACCAGTAAGCTGATCAGCCAGTTCTCTTATTTGTTCCGCTGTTCCATGCTCAAAAAACTGAACATGATTGAGAGTAAGTTAGGCATGCATAGAACAAGTATGGAAGTTTTTTTTTCCTTGTATAGTGAATTTGATACCCATTTAAGCATAACAGTAACACACTATAAAGTTCAAAGTCAAGAACAGAATTACCTTCTGAACCACATAATTACCGAAAACATCAGTCATTAGAGTAAGTGCCTTTGGCATAATTTCATTGAAAACCATTGTTTTCTCTTCCATCGAAGCCGTCTCGAGTTTCTGTTGAATAAAACGGCTTCCATACTGATCAGCACTGTTAAATAATAAATTAAAAAACGAGTTAGATAAATGTTCAAAGTCAAGAAAAATATAATATTATGACCAAGCATTATGCACCTGAACTCAACAACATGCTCGGCAATTTCTGAAAGTTCAAAACATTTGGTTTTATTGCTTTTGAATTCATCAAGCAACGAAGAAGGAAAGTTCTCATCCAAACTACTAACAGCGTCAGAATGCCAAGCTCCAGTGAAACCTCCGGCAACATTCCTCATCCCAGCCAAACGCATATTCCGCTCACTTTGGCTCATAGGACTACCTGGCCCATACATGGAGCTTGGGAAGGGAGAACCAGCTAGTGGACTTCCTGGATACGACATGCCGTGACCATACGATGGATTTCCATAAGAATTATGGTTCATGCTAGCTGATTTACCTAGGTAAGGGGCAGAAAACTGTACTTTTTGCTGAGCAATTAATGACTCTATATAAGCTTTTTGGAGGCCAAGTAAATCAGTAATTGAATTATTTCTCTGTGCAGCAGCAACTTCGCCTGATCTCAGATATTGAAGATACAGAGGATCGATCAAGGGAAGCTGATGAGCGCTACCTGCAGCATGATTTCCCAACCTGCTTGCATTCTGCAACTCTGACGCAGACAACAAAGGTCCTAAATTTGCGCCTCTTGCCAAGCCTCTAGAGTCCATGGCATTCATTCCTAGCGGAGACGATGGAGCAGCATGTTCATAGAAAAGAGGCAAATTTGCACTCCCGTGTGGGCTTCCCATCATCGGTGGTGATGAAGGGTTAACAGCAAACCCAGCCATGTTATAGTTGGCGTGCGAGATATGTGTATCATCGACGTTCTGAAAATGAGCAGGCGAACCACCTCTTCCAGTAAAAGTTGGTGTAGATCCTTTGAAATGCGAGTTAACAGAATATCCACCAGCCTTACGAGATTCTAGCTGTTCAGTTGCGTACAACATAGAATCATTCGTATCCAATCCAAAACTGGCGCTGCTTTTACTCGCTTTCAAATAGGGATTGTTCACAGAATGGCGCAGATAAGATAGAGAATCAGACTTGTTTAAGTATTGGTACTGCTTAGCATTATGAGTGTAATCTGATTCATTGTGCCTTGATGACGGGGGACATTTCTCATCGTCTATTGCATCATTTTGAGACAGATTCATGCCAGCCAAAGCAGATACGAGATCCACAGGCTCATTTAAATTAGACGAGACGCCATTAAATGAGTTTTGACCATTGAAACTTCGTTTGTCTGCAGCGTTGGACCTACCCTCGCCAATGGGTGGAATAGAAGGGCTGGAAACTCTTGGAACAAATTGAGCATCAGGGGTGCCGCTCCTTGACAAGGAAGATCCTAAAGCTGAAGCATAAGATTGAGATGCCAAACCATCAAGATTTCCCCCAGACTGCAAATCATCCAAATCTTGATGCAGATAAGCAAAATGGTTTTCCGGTTTTTCAGCAATGTCATCGAATACATTACGTCCGGGCAGATGATGAGGGTGCTTGGAGGCAGATGCTGCGCTATTCATTTCGTCCTGCTATGAAAAACATGATAAAGAAAATGTTAGAAACAATAACTAAACAAAATGACAGAAAATGTTAGAAACAATAATTAAACAAAACGATAAACAATATTTTAGTATATAATTTATTGGAACTCATAACTTTTAGCTCATGATCATTAAAAATGTAATAACATTTTTCAGTTACAAAGTAACACTCCAGACAAGAAATTTCAAGTAGATAGAAATGAATCTCCAAATTTAACTTAGCTATAACTAAAAGACAAAAACCGGTCAACAAAATGGAAATTCAAACAATAGAAACAAAACAAAAAAACATTGCTACAAATTCAGAATGACTTCAAAGTCAACTTAAACACATACATTAACAAGACAAGTAAACAGCTTACCTTTAAGCGATACAAAACAGAAAACTACATTAATCAATTCATTATCTATAAATCCTATTACAATAATCCAGAAAGAATATCAATTACAAACATTACTTCAACAAGCATCAAACCATCAATCTTCAAAAAAGAACATTGGTAAGGGTTTTTCAAAAATATCCACCGTCCCTCGCGAATCTCCGCAATTTCAGGGATCGCGACGCGGGTGATTTAAAACCTTGAATTAAAATCAGCAACTATAAACACCATCCCGCGCAAATCTCTGAAATATTAGGGATCGCAACCCGAGTGGATTAAATAAAATCTTGAATACAGCAAACATATAAATTTGAAATAATTAAAAACACACAACATACTCAAAGAACTCCAATTACAAGGTTAGCTAAAAAGGTCTCAATCTGATACAAACAACAAGAATAAAAAAACTAAAGAAATTAAAAGCACATACACAATAACACATAATTTCAATTACAGTTTCAGCTAAGGGGTCTCAATCTCATACCAACAAACAAACAAACAAAATATCCAAATACAAACACGTGTTAAAAATTTGCCTAAACCCTCACCTGAAATATCTCAGCAATGCTCCTCTGCCTACTCCCAAGCCCCAATGCTGGCAAGCCGATCAAGCCATCATCGCTGCCCCATTCAACACCATCCTCCTTCCCATTAAACACACCACCCTGTCCAGAAAAAACAGACCTTTCACCATCTCCACCCTCGTCACCACCTTCACCATTCAACCTCCTCCGATCTCCAATCCCTCCAACCTTCAAACCACCTTTCATCCGCTGCGAAAACCGCCAATCCTCCTTCGACACCAACGGTGGAGGCAACCTAGGATTCAGATTCGCATTCTGATAATAATAATTCACATAAGATGGATCAGCACGAATCTCTTCTTCACTGCCAAAACCCCTTCCACCTCCACCTCCACCTCCGCCTCCACCGCCATAACTTACCGGAGAACCACCGTATAAACCACCAAACGCCGTCATAGACCCTTCAACAGTAGGAGGAGCCGACCCACTTCTCAACCTTGCAACTTCTCTGTCTCTTTCATTCACCTCTTGTTGTTGCCGCCTTAAAACAGCTAAATCTTCACCGTAATCACCGTTTTTCACCATCGATCGAACAGCTACATCAGACATCATCTTCTGGTAATTATCACTTACCATTAGATAAACACAAACACAAAATCAAAGAAACTTCACTTCAACAAGTTCAACACCTACAACAACAACAAAAAAAACACAACCCAGACGAAAAAAACACGTTAAACTTCAATAAAGATTCAATCTTTAAACAAATAACAAGATAAAAATCACACCTTTAAGAAACAAAGTTGGATTTTTTTTACAACCCAGCTGAGAATTAACGTTTGAAGATGAAAAAAAATGATGTTTTTCTTGATGGGTTTTATGATTATGTTAATGGGTTGGAATTGAAACAAAGATCAATGTTGTTCAAAGTGAAAAGGAACAACAACGTTGAAGATCGATGATGATGTTTTGGTTCATGTTAGGAGAGAAACAGAAACAGTACTTAGAAGTGAAATGAGTGTGAAGAAAGATGGTGGTGAGTGATAAGCACGAGTGTTCCACACTTTTCAACCGTTGGATCTTATAGTGAAAGGTTTGAGATTGATTTGTGTGTGTTTAGGGATTTGTTATTGCACCAAGGGTATTAGGGTTTTTATTATCTTGTGTATCAACACATTCTTCATAAGTGGCCTTTTATTATGAAAAATTATAAATATATAAGCTGGATCTCGGAGACCATCAAAATCGAAGCAGGCTTTAAAACTCAGTGTCAATGTTAACAGATTTATTTATAGATAATCCATCAAAAGAGTTTTTAAACTAGGAGCGGAATTGATCTTACATCTTACAATGAGTCAACTTTATACCAATCGAGATAATCTTATTAGCATAAGTGGTGTTTTATATTTTGGGTGGAAGAGAAGAAAACTATACGGAATAACAACAAAATCAAATTAAATCTTATTCAATTGTTGACATTAAAAATGTTTGACAACGCATGTTCCATTTTAGTAAATAAACTTCGGTATAATTAACTACTATTGTTTTGAAGATTGAATATATATGATGTTGTTGTGTCGTTTTTTTGGGTCGGTTTTGTTTGTTTGTGTGTATAAGTAAGAAAATTAACGTTATTGTTTTATAGTACTTTAGTGAAAATAGAGGATGTGTGGAAAAAAAATGCATGGTTTTGTCTAATCTAGAACAAGTACATCCTTGTAGAACTATTTGTGCATGGAATGCAAAGTATACAAATTTAGATAGAGAATTTCCATTTGGTTCTTCACTCTTTCTTTTATGAGATCTTTGTTGGAGATTCAAAATAGATATTACATGTTTTACTTCCTCCGTTTTAAAATGAGTGACGTTTTAGCAAAAATAATTTGTTTTAAAATAAATGTCATTCTCACTTTTCAATGTATTATCATTTTTTTTCAATAGTACCCTTAATTATTATTATCCACACAACTTCCAAAGTATCACTTTGTACTTTAATTTATAATGATGGTAAATGCACTAATAGCTAACGAGACTATTTTAGTAAAAGTATCATATCTTTATACAACATTATTTAATTCCTTAATATGTGTGCAATTGGCTAAAGCGACACTCATTTTGAAACGGATGGATTATTATTTTATTAGATAATGGATAGAGAGACATTGAACATGAGAGTCACATATATCATGTGAATTTGATGCTCAATTAAATCATACATATGTGTGCGCGCGCGTGTAAGGTCCTTTAAAGATGGGTTTTTATTCAATAAAAGTGATTATAGTTAAAAATGTTTGACTTTTATCGTAGCTATCTTATTCATGTGTATACCACTAAAACTTCTTACATTTATCGATGCATGAAAATTAAACTATTCTCATCAACTTTTATATTAAAATAATTAAATGTTTGACATTACTCTTTTTATATTATTCTTTTAAAAAAAAATTGGGATGATAAAAGTATTATTAATTAAAGTTGAACTAGAGGTTATTTTATAACCGTTCGCAAGAGAATTATAAATTAATCCTTTAAGATTATAAAGTCAAACTCTTATGATCCATTGCATCATGGACAAATCTTAGTAATTAATTTGTTGAAGGAATATAAAATTTGATAGCAGCATGGATCACTAGATTTTCTTTGTAATACACCTTCAATATCAGAACTTACTTGTTGCAATATCTCTTCCATTGTAAATTGGCGTGCTATATGTTAATAACTCGTTTTTCAGCTTTTTCTTTCAAATTAATATTGACAATTTTCACTGTCGAATAGGATCTTTCAATTGTAGGCGTCGAAACTGGAAGAGTCATGATATTTGCCAATAGAGCGGATCAAATGTATTGCTTTAACTACCCTTTCATTCCTCGCTTGGGTAAAGGGAGAAGGCTTGCTAAGACTAAGCAATTAAAAATGAGTCACAAATTTTTCTCGAACATCCAACTTAAAACCCCATATCTTGTTTGTTGTCAAACCTTTTTTTCCGATAATATTCATTTTAATGTTCAAACATTACTATAGTTATAATATCACATTTGGTATAGATTTATGATACATGTACAGAATGTACTCAATGTGTATGAACGCGTCCCACATATGTATTATGAGATTGTTGTTGTAGAATTTGATAAAAAAATGTTTTATATTCATGCAATATCTTTCAGCAAATACAAAATCCAATGAGGCAGTTACAACATCCCCATAGTAAGACCAAGTTGATCATTCAACAACATGTTTTTTTCAGCTTGAAGAAAATTAAGCTTTTTCTAAAACATAAACAAGTTGTGATATGCATGTTTGTCAAACTATAAACATAAATATTTGTCAAACTGCAAATAGAAGATAATTGTGATCTCCAACAAGTATCCCCCAACCCCTGTTTCTCATTATCAAATGTGTTTTCATGCTACCAGTTTCAGGTTCTTCAATCTATAGAAAATGCATATTCTTGATACAGAAATCAATGCAATTTATAATTGATGAGTGAAACAACTAAAGTAGTATGCATTAAGACAATCACTAAAAAATAGTTATTGTAATTTATGGCACTTTATCTCATATTATTTTAACATCATCATACTCTTAAGAGTCACTATTGCAGTGTATTTGACATGTACAATATAAAATTATTTTTATTGACAATTTAAAATCAACAATTTCCTCATAAATATTGTTTTTCTTTCTACTATAAATAATATGTTATATATCTCATTTTGAATTTGATGTGAAGTATATTTTAAACTATATGGATCGCTTCATTTTCAACCTCATCATTGTAAGAGACAAATCCATAAATCAATTAGATAGGGGGCTAAAAAATTTATTAATAAATATTACATAAGTGAGATATGTTTTTAGTCTCTATAATTATCTTAATTTTTTTTTTTAGTTCTTTTACACACTTTTCAGTCTCTACATGTACAAAGTAATATACTTTTTTATTTTCTTTAGAGACTAAATCTTGTTGCTTTGTATTTTATAAGAACTAAAGAGTGAAAACAATACAATGACTAAAACCAAAATATATAAATTTTACAGAGATCAAAAAACATATTTACCTGTTTTATTTTACACATTATCTAATCAAATCTTCATATTCAGAATTTTAAGAAAATAATGTCATAACATATCCAACTCTTAAATTTAATTTTGATGGAGTGTTGTCTTACTTTAGAAGTAAATTATACTATGATCCATTTAAAAATAAATAAACTTACAAATATGATTGATTGAACGCGGGAATCAAATGTAGCATGTACATGTATGTGTGTATTTAATACTCAATTAAATCAAAGTTCAATATATATAGTGTGTGTGTGTGTTTGTGTGTGTATTCTTGGATATATAATAATTATTTTACTATTTATCTTTAATTTTCAATATGGTCTTGCATTAAAATTTATAACACCTCTATTCTTTGCTCACGCTGAAAGGACGACCTCATGCTTAGAGGTAGGCACTAAAATCAATCATTTTGATTTAAGAAACATATGGAGGTGTGATGCTCACCAAGTCAAAAAATGTGAATGTTAAAGCAAAGCATTCTTATACCCAGAAAAACACCATTTTCAAACTTTAAGGAAAATCGAATGACAAAAGGTCCATGAAAACCATGATTAAAAATCTTTATATACTATTGAGAAAGTCAAGTTACTAATAGATTTGAAAATATTTTCTTGTTGGACGACATCTATCAATTAAAGGGATCCATCGATCCAACAGAGAAAAAGATTCAGACAGGGTTTTTCTTTACTGTTGAACAATAAAAACAAGCCCAGAAGATGTTGATTGAGCGCTATTTGATACAAATAATATGTTGATTTTGTTTAGTTTCTACAACTTGAACTTGAATAGGCTTCAATATTTGATGTTTTTCTCTGCTGTTTTTGTTTGTTGTTAAACTTCCTTGGTATATCAAAAAGTATGATGCCGATTCGCTTTTAAAATTTTTGACATCATCTCGCAAAAAAAAAAAGGAATAATTTTAAAGAGTTTGATTAGATTTTCAAAGTGATAAAAAAAAAATACATGTGTTAAGTCAATAAAATTAGTAAAGTCTAATAATAGATAAAAACAAAAGATTAAAACATACATGATTAAACTCATGTAGTATCATACCTAAAAGTCTTCCAATAGAAAAGAAAGATGTAGATATGATTAAACGATAATAACAAAATCTATGTCAATTAAATCTCCCACTAAGGGATTCATGTGTGAATGATCAAAAAACTAAGTAAAATGTGTTATTAATCTATGATTTAACTATTAGTTTATAGAATGATTAAATATATTTGCAACAATTATTTGATGGCAAATACGGAATGAAAGTTGCATGCACATAATGGTAGATAAATGAATTACGATTATGAACAAAAAGAGTAAAAAACAAATAAAATTTAAGATGCAAATATATATGAAGAAGAAAGTGGGGAATTGGATAATATAGGTGATATGTACTTACACATTGAAGAGCGACTAACTTACATAGACGTACAAACAAATGGATAAAGGAAATTGCAAATGTAATCATATGCCGTGGAGAACAAAAAAAGCTTCATATTGCGCATTGACAAATATTTGTGAAACTCTACAAACCGTTGATGGCCATCGAAAAGCCACCATATAGGCATCGATAGAGTGTTGGTTAGTGGTGGTTTGTAGGTTGGTAGTTGATATAAAAAATATAAAATAAGAATTAACTTAATCCAACGTGCCACTACAAAAAAAATGTTTCTTTGTTGATCCAATGCGCTAGTGGTATTTATAATCATCATTTTACTACAATTTATTTATGTGTATTCATTCATGCAAATATGAAGTTTACCTTCCACACTTTAATGGAAATGAAAATGGTATTGCTCACGTGTGTGACAATAATCGTTGCCTTGTTATTTTCTAAAGTAGACACTTCATTCATGCATAATTAAGGTTTACCTTCCACACTATAATGCATTGTTTAATAATGATCGTTGCCTTGTCTTTTTCTAAAAGTATGCGCTTTCATTGCAAAAGTTGTTAGGTGCCCTAAAATCTAGATTGAGGTTAAGTGATTTTTAGGTAAGAACGACGTCATTATTTTAATTTTCTTTTCTTATAATTTATATTTTTCAAATTATATTTATTGTTTTTCATTTATCCTTCTCTTTCATAAAATAGACAAAATTACGGTAAGGTTACATTGACTTTTTCGTTTTAAGTCATCAAATATCAATCCATATACCACTAGTGTTTTGTTATTTTATGGAATTTGGTTTAAGTCTACTCGCGTAAATCTATCTGTTGGCTCTCTTTTGTCCAATCATATACTATTTTACATCATTTGTTAGTATGTGCATTTCAATCTGTCTAGTTTTACTATATCAATAATATACGTAACTAGGTACTCTTGAGAATTTAATTTTAAACAAATTATTAACCTCTCTTGCAAAAAGACGGGCACTCATGTGCCTGTCTTTCTGTTTTTTATTGCGTTAACTTTGAAAATTATTAACCATGTTTTTTATATGAAATTTTGATTTAGATTAAAACTAAAAATATAAATGTTTGTTACTTTCAAGTTATAACGAAGCAAATTAATCATGATTAGTTATTTCAATAACATCAACAATATAACAAAAAAAATATAATCTAAATTCTTTTTTTTAATGACACAAACAACAATCTTTATTATAGAAAAAATTGTTTAAAAGTATAACTAAGATAATGAAAAAGTAAGTATAAATATGCTCATATAGTTTGTTACATTTTTTAAATGATAGAGAAAAAACACCAGACGTATATATTCATATTGTGTTTGTAACATTTTTTTTAATATTTAAATTTATATTTATCTATTTGTTACATGTGTTACTTGTATTCAAAATTGAAGGCATTTTTAGAAAGGAAAAACCAGCCCAAAAGATTTGAAAGAGTGTTTTTCTTTATATATACTATAGATATTTTTAATTGATTTGAGTGTAACATATCCTAACATTTTTTTTGGTTGTGGGTAGAAATTTTTTCAAATTATGCTTAAAAAAACATTGTGAAGAGCAAAAGATTCTATAAAAAAAATAAAAAATGAACATCTAAAAATATATTACCAATTTTGCTTAATCTAATAAACTCTTAGAAGTCTGTCTATGGAACTTTATCATTTTCCATGTCATCTTGACTTTCATTATTCTCAATACAGTTAAATATGTTAATTACAATGAAAAACAAATACTAATGTATATACTGACGCAAAAAACTACGAAAACATAAAATATACCGAATATAAGTTTATAATAAGATATTTCAATACAAGTTTTTATTGCAGTTGAACAATATGTACTTCCTCGAGTTAAGTTCATAAACATGTACGATTTAAAAACTTATGTACATGTAGCATTACTCTGATAAAAAAAAACTTAATTACACATGTGCTTCAAATTCCTTAAGAATAACCTCAAATAGAGCATAATAACAAATCAAATTAAATCTTATTTAATATTTAACATTAAAAAAGTTTGATCACACACCTTATTTTTTAGTACATTAATTTTGTTATAAATATTATTGTTTTGAAGATTAATTATATATAATGTCGTTTTGTCTTTTCATTGAACCAGTTTTGTTTGTTTGCATATGTATAAGTGAAGAAACTATCATTGTTGTTTTATACTATTACCCCTAGTTAAAAATAAAAGATGTTTGAAAAACTTAAAATGTATAGCGTGTCTAAATTTTGCTATAATTATTATTGTTTATTATTTTTAAGGTTAAATACATATCGTTTTGTCATTTCTTTGAGTCTATTTTGTTTGTTTGCATGTATATAAGTGAGGAAACTAACGTTGTTGTTTTATATAAATACTATAGTTGAAAATAGAAGATGTTTGAAAAAATATAACATACTTTTGGAGAAGATATACATCATTTTTTTATATACTTATTTTTGTCATTTAAGTATCAATCATAATAAATGCACATGGAACATATTGCATACTTTATATATAAAATATGATATTTGATTATATCATATATATATATATATATATATATATATATATATATATATATATATATATATATTTTGTGTATTAAGA
>Ga0315915_1002745_pt1 | contig 22279 bp, 9 predicted proteins | sample MpolbnodulesMG_FD_207738 | JGI IMG/M metagenome (GOLD analysis project Ga0315915, IMG submission 207738) | Medicago polymorpha root nodule microbial communities from Los Angeles, California, United States - branched nodules | ecosystem: Host-associated > Plants > Roots > Nodule | place: USA... | reverse complement strand
CATTTTAGCCCTCTTGTTTTTACGAGTTATGGGACCAAAATGAGAGGGACTGAAATGTTGATTTTACGAGTTATGAGACCAAAATGAAAACAAGAAATTACTTAGGAGACCAAAAATCCAATTAAGCCTAAATTATTCGTGTAAAAATTTATTATTAAAATAAAAACAATCACGTGAATAATTTGAAATCATTCAACAACATATATGAAAGAAATTTCATATAAGTCTTTGATTGATCAACACATATTAGGCGTCAAACATTTATAAGATTGTTCACTATTTAGAGTTCTACAAATCTGCAAAGAAATAAATAAGCAATATAAAAAAAACAATGAATATATAATCATACCATTAACTCTTTAAAAGAAATCATACACATCTATAATCATTCCAAAACTTCTACCAAATTTTTTATTTTACATCCATTAATTAACAATTAGTTAATAATAGAGAGAGAGAGAGAGAGAGTATGGGAAGGAAGGAGAATGAGGAGATCGATTTCTAGCCACATGTTATTTGACCTTACAGCGAGTTGTGATTGCCAACGACTGAAGATTTAATGTTAGAGCAAGCGATCCTAGAGGTAGGCGCGTTGACGGTGCAAATCCAGGAGAAGGAGGAGATCGATTTCTAGCCACATGTTATTTGACCTTACAACGAGCTGTGATTGCCAACGACTAAAGATTTAATGTGAGAGCAAGGGATCATGGAGGTGGGCCCATTCACAGTGCAAATCTAGGTGTTGACAGAGTCATGGAAGAATTCACAGATTGAAGAAGATGCAGTAGAGATGCATGATCCAAATGTCACGAGATTTGCTGAGAACGAGCGCAAAAAGGGAGGGCAGGGAGGATCCAAGAGAAAGAGAGATGGTTGTGACTGATTAGAGAAAACGAGATACACCATTTAAAAAAAATGAGATGAAGGAGAGTAGCAAGTTTGTTGTGTCCATGAGAAAGAGAGATGGTTGAGATTCATGAGTGAAGAAGAAAGATATATGTATTATTACATGAATAACATTTGGCTTGTTACATATAATTAATCATCTTGACACTTGGTTTATTGCATGGATAACAATTAGGTTGTTGCATGCATTCATCAAACATTTGAGTTATTGCATGGGTAACACTTGACATGATGTATATTTTCCTCTTGACACTTGGCCTGTTGCATGCATTTCTTATGAGTCATGACACTAGATTTATTGCATGGATAACACTTAACTTGTTGAATGCATTACTCTTGACACCTGGGTTATTGCATAGGTAACATTTGCATTGTTGCTTGCATTCCTCTTGACACTTGGTTTGTTACATGAATAACACTTGGTTTATTTGTTGCATGTATTCCTCTTGATATTTGGCAAGGTCAATGATGATAAGGTCTTTTGCTGAACACCAAAGAAGGATAGGGTTGTCATTTTAAGAAGTATGCACTTTGACACCTAAGTAAGGGCATTTCAGTAAAAAAATTAGGGTTTGCATAAGGTTGTGTTAGGGTTTGAATGTTGTTTTCTTATTCCATTTGTATTTATTAAGATAAGATAAATGATAAATGTTGAGTTCAATGCAAGACGGTGGTATAAAATGAAAATATTCATACTCCCTTCAATCTCAATTATAAACAAGTTTTTACTTTTTAGGTTCATTCAATAAATAATATATATGGTCTCAATTATAGATCACATACATCATTTATTGAATGAACCTAAAAATAAAATTTTTCTTATAATTAAGACCGGAGCGAGTATGTTACTAGCAAAATATCCATGTAATCGTACGAGTCTGCAAGTTTCTACTTGATAGATAAGCTGGAAATTATATAAGGCTGACATTCACTAATGCAAAAAATGGGATTAAAAGACACAATCTTTAACAGGTTGCAGTAATGTGTTAAAAAGGTGAGATAGTAGCACTTTTACAACGAAGTTGATATCGTAAAACATTTGTAAACCAATTTAAATAACCGGCTTATTACATCTTGGATGCAGTGAACTTTTTTAGATTAAGAGAAAAACTAGTAATATTGTGCAACCATTTAAGACGATTTTTATATAATCGGCTTCAACGTTCTTACTCTCACGTTGGTTTCCATATCAACCGTGTTAAAATCATATGATATTTTAAAAGAAAAATACTAATTTCTCTAAAGCAAGATTCTCATTTGCAAACTTGTTAATCTCATTTGCAACACCATCGTCGTTTTCATTTGCAAAGTCTTTTACCTTATCTATGTTCTTTATGATACCACTTTCGTGCTTATCTATATTATTTAACTTTTAATTGATATAAATGTCATTTAACTTAGTGCTATTGAGCTGCACTACTAGTTTAGAAATTAGTTAGCGGATATTTAGCACTATTTTAATTTAGATTGTATATTAATTTATATTTATATATTTACTTGATTATCTCCAATGTTATATAGCTTAGAGTATCAAAGGATGTCAATAAATGTTATGTAGCTTACTTGATTGCTTGATTAGAGACACTTAGTTGTCAGGGAGTTTTTAAAGTCATTCATCATTTCAATTTTGAGTAATGACATGATGAACATTGTATTTGGCACTTCCCCAACAAATAAGGAGTGGGATGAGTTATAACGCACTGAAAAATATACATGTTTCCTAAAGGTAACACTACTGAATCATACATATGATATAAAATAAACTAGTGTTCAATGGGTGTAGAACATATGAAAATAACTTCATGTTTCAATGTTTATAGTATGCAGCTTAATGAGTTTGAAGAGTTGCGTAACTGCCCCACTTATGACGTAACACACAACTATGGGTGAAAATGGGTTAGGTCAGATGGACTTTATAAGGCTTAAGTCGGCCTACTTCAAAAATTAGATTTCTGCTCTCCCCCAATACAAAATACTCGCGCCTTGCAATGTTGCTGAAAATGTCTCTGCGTTAGTTAACTATTGCAAGTGTAAAACTATGTGTTAGTTAACTAACGCTGCGCTACTTAAGTAACACATGTATAAAGAATTGCATGAGTTAACTCACACAGCCATTAGCACATGCGTGAGTTAACTCACGCTCAGTCTGTGCAAAAAACCAAAAGAGGTAGAAACCTCTATTTTCCCTAATTTTTCAATCATTTTTTCATACATTCATTCAAGCATACATTTTTCATCATTCATTCAAGTATTCATTCAATCAAGCATTAACTCATAATTATATTACGAAAAATAACAGAATAAAACAATGGAATAAAATAACGAATAATGTCATAAAAACGCCAAAAAGAGCAAGTGTAATAGGATTACAACTAAATCCAACAAAATGTCATAAAGAAAAAGCTACACAAGTCATACTCGTCGATCTCGTGGACTCCTACTCCTCCTCCGCGGAGCCGGCATCTACTCCAGCATGCTCCACTCAGACTGTATGCCCTGCATCAAGCGCATAACCTCCTCTGGATTATGAAACATAGCATGATGTCTCATTGCACCGTCCACTCTGGCCCTGATGTTGTTGATGATCTAGTATGGGTCGGGAGGATGTCTGACCCACTGCTGCTCAACAATAACCTCCTCGTAAGGAGGGACAGAATGAGGAGGGGGATCAGCTGCGTAGTCAGGAATGGCCGCAGGGGGGTTCAGGATAGGATGTGATACTCTAACGAACCATCTCATGTACCCCCTATAATAAGACCACGGCTGGTTATCCGGAACCGGATGACCCCTCAGCTGATGGCTGAGGACATGTAAAGCAAACTCCGTGAAGGCCTGGGCCACGTCATTCCCCGGAAGACGCCCAATGTCTGTAGGAGGCCTGGGAATAGTCTGGACATACCCGTAATGCCTAAGAACCCGCTCTGGAAAGTGACGGACCCTTCTGTCTTTGCCGGCCATGATCCATCCGGAGTACCTCCATATGTTCTGAAAGGGCGTGATGTGTCGTCGTCTCTCGTAAACTACCAGTAGGGGCAGGCCTCCCTGCCCTAAGTCTGTCACTCCTATCCTGAGGCGGCTCGGGCGGTCTTTGAGACGTATTTCTCCGAGACATATCTGCACAACAATTCCAACAATTGAACAGCAACAACACTTATAATCAACAACAACAATTCAATCCGTAAACTACAATTAAATCCGTAAACTACCACATTGTCTTGAAACTAACTATAATCAACATTAACAAACATGTTTCTAACTAATTTAATCATTAACAATCCAAAAAACAAAAAAAAATATCATTGAGACATTTTATCAAACACATACATTACAATTTTCAAACAACTAAGAAATCTAACAATTTCTAAACCATAAACTACCACATTGTATCCTAAACAACATCTAAAATACAATTCCTAACTTAATTTATCACTAACATGCTAACCAAATTTCTAAAAACCTAAAAATATCTAATTTCTTCAAAAAAAAAATCACAAAATTTGAACAAAAATTAAGCAATGATGTAGAATAAGCAACACTGACTTGTTCAATTGCGTGATTTGATGATGATTTGCTTCAGTTTGGTGAAATTCGCACTTGAAGGGGAAAAATCGATTTTGGTGAAGTTTGAAAGTGAGAGTGTTGTGTTTCTGTTTTGTTGTATATACGCTTAAGTCACGCTGCGTGACTTAACTAACACGACGTTACTTAAGTGGCACAAAATCATAAGGTGCGTTAGTTAAGTCACGCAACGTGACTTAATTAACGCAGGGGTATATTTGGAAATCATGTTGGGCGCGAGTGTTTTGTGCAGGGGGAAGAGCAGAAATCCAAAAATTATAGGTCTGTGTTTGACCTATTATCTGTCATAGACTTATTTTTAAGGCATTATCTGACATTTTGAAAAGTCCAGCGAAGTCTGAAAGCCTGTTTAAAAGTTTATGTTACACTAATGTCTAACAACACTTATAAGTCTACTACTAAATATGTCAAATCTTATGAACGTCCATAGCACACAAATAAGTCTGCTATTAAATAATGAAATCATATGAAGGTAAAATCACACCAATATATCAACTATTAAATAACCAAATCATATGAAGGTTTGATTTAGAAAAAAAAATTCAACAATATCAATAATGCAAGCGATATTATATATAAAAAAAACTTAATAGATCAATCTAACAGACTTTATCTTTGTAAGTCTTAACCTGACCTATTTAATTAAATAGGTTTTATAAAAAGCTTGAGTATAGCCTTAGCCTTCTTATTAAATAAGTTGGGTCAGACTAAACTTTAAAAAGACTAAGTTGTGGGTCCTCTGTTGAACTGTTGAACGGTATGACTTGTTTCCACCCTTACACACAACAAAAGGAAAGGATGGTGGCTCTAGTAGTGACGAGAGAACAAAGAGTTCATAAGCTAAGATCATATGCTATATATCTTCAATTATTCAAAGCTTCAAGCGATCGCTAACGTAAATGATGCAAAGAAACTTATATGACAAGCATATTAGAGTAGATCCGACAACCTGCTTTTCGCTAACTAGTCAATTCCCTGCAATGAATTAAAACTGATTGTTTGTTTCCAAATTTTGGCAATATTGTTTCTATTGTGCTTATGAGAGGTCTCAATTGACTGTTGATGGAATTATCGAAAATGTGAGGGAGAAGTAACATTGTATGATCGCTAAACATGTTGGATATTTTAGTGACCTCAAACATAGTCCAAAACTTCAAAATAGTTTTTAATTACGCACTCCGTTAGTCAAAATAGTCTTTCAATATTGACAATGATTTTTTTATATAGATCGATATTACAATAAGTAAGTATATTAAAGGATCAATGTGATAGTATAATATAACATTTTAACGTGAGTGACTATTTTGATTAGAGAAGTGCTATTGTGCACGGCCAATTTAACACACGACAACGCAGGACTGCTTACATGGCTTCATCCTATTTGTGTATATTAAATTGCAATTAAAATAATTTTAAAAACTGAAATAGCTTCTTGGCAAAATACATGTCGTGGGTATCCTACGACAATCATGTGTCACGCTATACAATGTTTTCCTAAGAAAATTGTTTTTCTCACATATTCAAATTGCTCTCTCAACCTAGTAACAAAACACTATACTTTCAATGACAATTAAATGGCAGCAGTTAACTGACGTTGAAAAGCTGACGCCAATTGCCACCGAGGATCAAATGGTCTTTTACTAGTGTGACATTTTTTTTTGTTTGAGGGATACTAGTGTGACATAGCAATTGACTATGTGAGGAAAGCAATTGTAAAAAAAAAAAACAAATAGGAGTAACAAGAAAAAAAGAAACTAAAAAAAGGAGAAGAAAACGACAGCGTTTGGGTGGGAAGAAAATCGTGTCTGTACGAAGTGAAACCCCAGTATGAGCGTGCCTGAAGTATAGGGTTTAAGCAGTCGTAAGCATTTCCAAAAAGAAACCCTCATTGGTTGCCGATATGGAAATTAAGTACAATTTTTCTCTATTAATTCCATCAAATCTTTCTGTTAACCCTAAACCTAATCCCTCTTCCGCCGCGCCTCACCGAAAATTATGGACAACAATGACGATGATTTCGCCCTCGCCGATTCCTTCATTAATTTCGATTATACCCCGGATTCCCCTCCTCCTCTCGGATCCGGGTCCTCTCATTCGGATCCTCCCGTTGTTTGTTCCGGTGTCGAGGATAGGTTCGAAAATGTTGAAAATGTCCAGATTATTATTGCTAATGATAATGATGATGCTGTTAATGAAATGGATAGTGATAGTAGTTGGAGTGAAAGAACTGAGAGTGAGGTGTATGAGTATGAAGAAGGTGAGATCGTTGATTCTAATTATTCTCAAGATAAAGAAGATGATTCCGAGGAAACGACTAGATGGTGCTTTGGTGTTGGCGGCGATGACGACGATGATCAGTCTCAGTCTCAAGGGAGTAGAACAAACGAGCTTGAGGTATTGCTTTTTTACTTATGGATTGTTCATTTGACAATACTGCCATAAAAATTTGTACGATTTATTTTGAATGGTAATGCAGATTATTCGTACCGACTAGATTAATGATATTTTGAGATATTAACTGGTTGATTTAGTGCTGATGATCTTTTACTTGTATTCAGTTAAAAGACATGCGCTTGGTGGGTTTGAATCATGTGGTTCCGATCCCACTCTGCTTCTATGCCAACAGATGAATCTGAATTGATTATATACTTTGACTGCTTCAACTGTTGAAGGTTGGCTTTTGATCTGTCGAGTCGAGTCTTCCATATTTTATTTTGAAGCTTTGTTAGGAGGATTGAAGAAAGTTAGATAGAATCAACATATAGGTTTTTATCTTTTGTTGTTTAATGTGGTATATGGTACTGGTACATGTGGTTGCATGATGAAGGTTGAGTTTTGTAATTTTGTTCTTTCTTGCTTCAGATTTGTGTGACTTACATGAAGGGCTTTCTGGGGACCACTGTTTTTTCATTTATTTGTGGATGTATGTTGTTAATATTAATTTACTTTTGTGCTTTTTTGTGGTTGTGAACATTGCAGAATCTCTCTAGGGTCCCTCCTGTGAATGTGAACTTGGGACCACATCATAAAATGCTGCCTGTGGGAGTTGTTACATCGGTAAGATGATTGAAACCTCATCTCTTATAAGAGAGTTTAAATATGCTTTATAGTGCAAAAAAAAAGTTTTTGATTGCAAGTTTTTAGCTTATTTAGGTTGCATGGTGGACCCTTATCTGTGACTTTGTTGCATTAATATTTAATTTAATAGTATTATTACAAGGGAGAATAGATGTGAATTAGCATCGTAACTAGCTTAATCAAGTAACTTGTTTTACAGATTGTTGGTGTTCGAGTCATTGTTGAAGGGGTGGAGAAGCATGACCCTCTTAATGAGGGTTCCGTTCTTTGGATTACTGAAAGGCAAACACCGCTTGGCTTAATTGATGAGATCTTTGGTCAAGTAAAAAATCCTTATTATGTTGTGAGATACAATTCTGAAAAAGAAGTTCCAGAAGGGATCCGTGAGGGAACTTTGATTTCCTTTGTGTCGGAATTTGTAAATCATGTGCTAAATAACAAGGACCTTTACAAGAAAGGGTACGATGCATCTGGTCCGTACGATGAGGAGGTGTCTGATGAAGAAGAATTTTCGGATGATGAGAAAGAGGCTGAGTACAAGAGACTGCTAAAACAAAATAAAAGAGGTCGAAACAATCAAAATACCGACAGGAGGATGGAAAACAACAGGAAGCAAGTTCCTCTAAAAGATGGTTCCATCCCTACAATGTCTATTGCACATGCCGGGCCATCTGTTGCCCATGGTCATTGTCCACCTATTCCGGCCACTGGGCAAGGCTTTATTGGTGTTGCCCATGGTCATTCTTCACCTCTTTCATGCACCAGACAAAGCTTTTTTGGTGCAACTAACGTGAATCCACCATTTCCGCATGCAAATGATGGTCCTAACGTGTTTACAACTGGAGTTTGGCCAAATGGGGAGACGCTTCCGCCACAACAGTCTGCAATGTATCAAGATAATACTCAAATTTCTCAGCAGTTGCCCATGCAAGGAATTCCGTTTCAACAGCAGTTGCCAATGCAAGGAATTCCGTTTCAACAACAGTTCAACCCAAGCCAAAGGTTTCCTCCACCGACTACATATCCTGGAGGACAGCCCAATATGTATGCAGATCCCATGCATCCACAAGGGCCCATTAATCAAAACCAATGGACACCCATTCCTCAGTTTCAGGCACCTATGAATTTTAATCCAAATCATATTTCAGGCCATCAAGGTGGTCCTTGGCTCCAATTCAACCAACCTTCCAATATTAATCCAAATCATATTGCAGGTAATCAAGGTGGTTCTTCTCTCCAATTCAACCAACCTGCCAATATTAATCCAAATCATATTGCAGGCAATCAAGGTGGTCCTTCTCTCCAATTCAACCCACCAGCCAATTTTCATTCAAACCATATATCTGGCAATCAAGGTGGTCCTCCGCAATTCCATCATCAGTTTAATCCTGGTGCTTATGATGACCCTGGGAGAGCATTTTCTGCTGGCCGTGGGAGAAGACCATTCCATCGAGGGGGTAGAGGTTGGCAACCAGCCAGATAAAGTTTACTGTGTACAAACAATATCTCTGGTAGGAACTTGATGGAAACACCGTATGCTTCATTTTGTTGTGATTCCTGTAATGAAGATGAATTTATAACTGAGTTACCTTGGTCATTTGTTTTCATTAGATTTTTACTTGTATAGTCTTGTACTGAAGATTTCCTCCTTGGTGGCTTGGTTGACAAAAACACTTTCACCAGGGATGAATTGTGAAAAGGAAACAACATATATGAAATAGTTTATTGGGGCAAACTAGTTTGCAATGTTACTGGCACAAATTTTGTTAAGTTTGATTTGCACGGCACACCTACTTCACAAGTGGGTTTATTCTCCATGGTTATGGAGGATTAAAATAAATAGATCCCTACTCAACAAACAGGACCTTAAAATTAGAATGACTGGGTTTAAACTTTTTCCAGTTTATTCACAATGTATTTTGTTTCGAATACAAATTGATTCTGGAAGAGGACCAATAAATTATGATCTAAATGCACTAAACTCACAAATGCAGTATATTTAATCTACTATTTGTAATGACAAGTCTTTACTGTTCTATTGATGAAACCCACCAGTTAGCATTAATTTGGTTTTTGAAAAATCAGCATTGATTCTCAATCTCAGGTAATAATGAGTGATTTATACCTCATTGTTATGGTGTAAAAGTCCTATAATGCTTTCAAAACATAAATATGAAAATGTTAGCTGATAATGGGTGAGGATAAAACATTTTAATAAAAATTAACACACGCTTAAAGTTCAAGTTCCCTTAGTTTTAGTCCATAATTAATTAATCAATTAATCAGGTGTTTATTATGCTAAGAAAACAATTTCAGCAAGGTACAAAACTTTCAACCATGTAGCATTCCCAAAATTAATTTACTATTGGTTTTGCATTGTTTTTCTTAGCTTGCCAACTGGGTAGAGCAGTAACTTTGCAACTTTTCAGCAATTTTTTTATCATGTATGAAAAAGATTTGATAAAGAAATATACCCTGAAATCATATACATTCCATTCCTACTCAAAGGTTAATTTCCATTTTTTAAAATTAATTGTTATTAACGTGCACTATTCTTAAGTCTAAATAGAATATGTAACAATATCTACAAAACTACAACCTTTTGTTGAATCATCTTCATCTTAACTAGTTCAAGACTAGTATAATTTTTTTCATAGCTTACATGTGATTAGAAAGAAACCATGTTAATAATCCAGTACATTAGAACCTTAAACACTTAATTAGAATTGGCAAATCCGTCCAAATATGAATTAAAGGGTACTAAAAAACCAGCATCTAAGAACATGATCTGAGCTCAAGCTTTGGAATTGGCATTGACATTCCTTGGTCAGTGCAGGTCTGGCAAGTGCAATCCGAAAATCTGGCATATGTCACAACCAGAGCACACCCAAGAAGTGAAACCTTTACATGCCTGAGTTCGAATGCATCCTCTGTAAACTCTGCAACTACCTCTTTCTTCTTCATCATCATCACATGTAATTTTGAATTAAAAAAAAAACAGTTGCTACTAATTATTTCTCCATGAAATGCATGAACAATAATCATAGGAAAAAGGTTGAAAAGTGCATATACTAGAGATGTTAGATAAACAAAATAAGAACCAATGCATTATGTACACAAGTTGAATCTTTTATGCAGAATATATTAAGTTGATTTTTACCATTTAGGACTCAATGAAATCAAGCATGCACACAAGGTTCTCGTGTGACGACTAATCGCCACATAAATTTATATGCTTATTTAAATCAGCCATGCATATCAAGACGATGTAATGTAATTAAACTCTTAATTACTACCTTATTAAAATCCAAGACCAAGATTGGAATGCCGCCGTTCGTGCAACAATCAATGCAAATTATAATTTAAGTTCGAAAAGACAAACATTCCCCAAATTTGCATTGTCAAAACACTAAGTTCTCGGCATATGTAACATCGACATGAATTCACCTCAGAATTGTACATTGAAAATGATATACTGATATAAATGTACTGCTATAATACTAGAATAATTGTCAGTGTTACAGTAGATTGTGGTTGAAGGTACTACACTAACTTGGAAAGTGACCATAAACCATTGCCTTCAATACATATAGATAAAAAAATGTTACTGGTTTAAACAAAAATTAATTCAAAACATACTTGTCACATGGAATATTATAACATTTCCAATTCAGATCAGCCAAAGCATCACGGTGAAGGTGGCATTGCTCTTTAGTTCTCTGGCGGATCCTGCGCTCTTTGTTACATCTAGTACAGTGGATAAACTCGTCATGGTGGCACGCCTGTCCAATTTGAGATTTGTGGGATCCATTGGCTGTTCTTAATGCTTGATTGTAGTATTTGAGCAAAACTCTTTTACAACGGAAGCTTCTCCCGTTAACTATTACCCAACCATTGTTCTTCCATTTCCAAGCAGTTTATCTTCCAGAGTGTTCTCAAATGCCTTTGGTTCATCAATAATGGAACCTTGTACCTCATGCTAATTAAAAAAAATTATACATTTGCCTAACAATCACGAACCAAAGTTTTCACTAAGAAAAATCAACATAAACTTAACCATGAAACAACCAACATCACAAAAGTGGCCATAGTTTCAACTAAAACCTCAAAGCACAGATTAACACAAACAAACACACAATAATACGTGTCAAGGTAAAAAGGAAAAGAAACAAGTACAGACATATAGGAAATCATCATGATTCATTCACAACCAAAAAGTCTCCATTTTTATTAGTGAAAGAGATAGAAAGGACCTTCTTGGCATTCAAGGGTGCATTCACAAGTGACAAAATTCAAGGAGGTACCTTGATTTACCGAACTCTCTGCGAATCCAAACATGCACTAATAGCTTGTTTGGTAACACATCGGAAAACTTTTTCTCGTGTCCCAATGACTTTTGAACATGTTAATATGCAAGCTACAAATTAGCAGGGTGAGGAAGCTAAGTGGGTTTATTGGCTATGGTTATTACTTATTATGCATTCATGATGAGCTCTCTATCTCATTCGTCGACACACATCATTTTCCGGTTGAAGTACACTTAAAATTCAAGTTTCCTAGTTTTAGATCCATAATATTAATTATTCACATGTTGATTATGCTACTATAAGAACACAATAACGGGGAGGATCAGCATCCCTACTCGGGTTTCAGCAAGGTACAAAACTTACTTTCAACCATGTAGCAATCCCAAGTAATTTACTATTGTTTGTAACATTGTTCTCTGAGCTCGCCGACTAAATAGATGATTGACCAGTGCCTTAGCAAAAAATTTCCTCATGTATGAAAAAACATTTGATAAATAGTAATCCCACATTGATTCTCATCTTTAAAATACCTATCATATTAAGATGAACTATTCTTCCAAGCATATGTAACAAAATAGAATCATATCTCTTAGTTCTGAGAATACAATATCTTCAGGAAAAAGCAATGTTAATAAAACACAGAAAGAAACATATGGAGCTAATCATTTGATTGAAATCAATTAATTATCTAGTACATTAGAATCTTAAACACTTGATTAGGACTGGCAAATCAGTCCATACGAACAAAAAGGTACAAAAACTATCAGGATTTAGGAACATGATGATATGAACTCAAGCTTTGGCATTCCTTGTAAAGTCAGTACAAGTCTGGCAAGTGCAATCTGAAAAACGGCATAACTCGCATCCAAAGCACACACAAGAAGTGCAACCTTTGCATGCTGCACAATGTGTGCACCCTCTGTAAACTCTGCGACTGCCTCTTTCTTCTTCATCATCACATGTAATTCTGAAATACAAAAAAACAGTTGAAACCAATTATTTCTCCATGAAATGCATAAACAACAATAACCATGGTAAAAAAGTTGAAAAGTGTGAATTCTATTGATTGTTATAAAATTACAACTGAATCTATCAAGAAGCAACGAATTACATCCCCAACTTGAATCTTTGATATATTGAATAAATTTTTGCCATTTAGGATTCAAAATGCAATAAAGCATAATCATATACGATGTTATATTATATACGACTAATTGCTACAGCAATAACTATGTAAAGTGAGACATTTAAACAAATTCAGACTAACATGAAAGGTAATGTAACCGTGATAGTTCATTCAGGTCCGAATCAGCCATGCATAACAAGACAACATAATAGAATTAAATAAACTCTTACCAACGACTACTTTATTAAAAGGCAGGACCAAGATTGGAACACCATCCATGCAGCAATCAATGAATATTATTATACAAGTTTGAAAAGACAAGCATTCTCTAAATTTGCATTGTCAAAACACTAAATTCTCAACATTATGTACTATAGACATGGATTCACATCAGAATTTAACTTTGCAAATGATATAACGATATAAATGTACTACTTTAATACTAGAACTAGAATAATGGCCAGAGTTACTACAACATGGTTGAAGATATATAACTTGGAAAGTGGCATAAAAACCATTGCCTTCAATACATAAATTTATAGATAAACAAAAGTTACTTGGTTCAAACAAAAATTATCACAAGATAAGGGCTAGGCAAGGGACAAATATATAATTAAGCAATAATCCTACAACAGATTGAACATACCTGTCATATGGAAGATCAGAACATTTCCAATTTGGATCAGCTAAAGCATCATGGTGACGGCGACATTCCTCTTTAGTTCTCAGGCGGAACCTGCGCTCTTTGTTGCATCTAGTACAGCAGATAAACTCGTCACGGTGGCACGCCTGTCCATTATGGGATTTGTGGGATCCGTTGGCTGTTTTTAATGCTTGATTGTAGTATTTGAGTAGAACTGTTTTATACAATGGGACCTTCTCGCCATCAACTGTTACCCAGATATTGTTCTTCCATTTCCTAGCTGTTTCTCTTCCAGAGTGTTTCTCAAACGCAGCGGGAGTCAACTTGTCTATGGATTAAAAATCATAGTGAAAATATGGTCAAATTTAGATAATGCATTCTGCAACTTAGAATACTGTTACAAAATAAAGCATTTTGATTCAAAACAAAACGAAAATGAAAGTAAATAATTAAACTTGGAAACAAGTTTTTATTCACTTGATGAAAATAAAAGTAAAGCAAAAATAAACAGAATAAAACTAGCTTAAGTTAAAACAGATAAAGGGAAATATAAGCACATGAATTATGTAGCTAATAGCCACATTGTAAGAATTAAAGCAATTTTGTAATCTGTGAATAGATAGTTATATGCCTTGTATAAGTTGTAGCAATTACCTAAATTTTAATGTTATGCTAAGATACCATTATGCAGAACAAAAAATCAAGATTTACACTTAAACTTTCTCTGTTTGAACATAAAATTCCAAACTACACTGTTGAAATATAACTAGGAACGCAGATAATGTATGCATGAAACAAGTTTAGGTATATGTAAACAGGAAGAGGACTCCAAATGGAACTACTATTATTGAGTGCGGTGATATACAAAATATGAATGACCCGTTTCGCATACACATGCACTTGTAAAGTATAAGAAGATAACACTTTTGATAACTAATAATCACATTCTTACAGTTGTACCTTACTCTGCCAAACAGATTTCATTGACTTTTAACAAACCAAAAGTCAACAAAGACCAACATAACATGCTAGCTAATTAAAAAAACTTAATATATTTGCATAACAATCACTTACCACTTGTCTAGAATCATGTAATAACCATAGTTTTCACTTTGACAAATAACAATAAACTCTAACTATGAAACAACCAACATCACATTATTCAAACCACACACTAAAACAACCATCCAATGTGTCAATGACACGTGCCAATATTAAATGAAACAAAAACAAAGACACACACATCGACACATAGAAATACAACAACATGAACATGATTCATAAATCATAACAAAAAGAAGTACTCCATTTTTATCAATAAGAGAATATAAAAAGCACACGGACATCGAACACAACACTCATACTCATGGTAGTAATTTAAGAAAATGATTAGTGTAGTGGTAGTGTCGGACACCAAACACGTCTTTAATCATAAGTGTAAGTGTGGATAAGAGATAGAAAATGACCTTCTTCACAACCAGGGATGCATTCACAAGTGATTTCAAGATACCCATTAACAAAAACCCTAAGCCTTCCAACAGCATCACCATATCTATGACTAGTACAACCACACATGACTTCAACACATTCACCAACTCTCTTCACTCCATCAATATCCCTTAACTCTTCATCACTGAACATGGTGAACCCACTTTCTCTCTCTAACCCGTTAGCCATTTTTTTATCAAATCAAAAAGACTCTGTTTTTAACAAGAGAGGTATTAAAGGAAGGAGAATTAGATGATGGGTCAGCGAAATATGCGGCGAAAAATCTCTGAAATGAAAGTACAAACGATGGAAGAAGAAAAAGTCAACAACAAAAAAAATCTTTAGCCACTAGGGGAGAGATGAGGAAATCCAAAACAACACGGTTCCATCAAGGTTTTATCAGAGAGATCTGAAATATTGAGAGAGAGAGAGAGAGAGATGAAGGGAACAAATGAAGTGACTGTGAAGTGAAGAGTGGTTAAAGGCGTAGGGAAGTTGCTATTTGCATGAATCTAGTACTGTATGACAGTAAAGAGGTGAGAGAAAGTTTTATTTTATTTTATTTTTATATAGGTTAATCATTCGGTTTTGAGAAGGGTGTCCACTAATCCAAAATTCGATCCAATAGTAAATAAATTCCGGTGAATTCAAGTTCTCGTTAACAATACATCATTCGGTCACTGCAAAAATCAATATTTTAGATCGCATATAATTTAATAAATGAATCTAAAATATTGATTTTTATTTATAATAGTGACCGGAGAATATACATCGTTTCATAGAGTTCTTTGTATAGTAATTTTAAAATTATGATTGATATATACACTACAAAAATTAGGGTTCATCCTTGAACACTCCACTTAACTTTGGATTTATGCTTTGTTTAACAATTTTACTGGGAAGTTGTGCTGTGCCACTATTCTCGGGAAAGAGGTTTTTATTTATTTTGCGTTTAATGCAAAGAGGAGAAAAGATTCTACGGAATATGATGAGTTTGATTTCCTATCGCGGTAGAAACAGTGATACAGTTTTTGATATGATTGTTGATGTGAGGTCTACATAGTTTATAGCATAAGTGCACACGCCCTTTCAATTTTCATCAGAGGAATATAGTAGTAGTAGAGCAGAGCTTAATTCTGTCCCTGTTATTATGGGACTAATTTCGTTGGATTTTTCTTTTTGGTGGTACAGATATGGTTGGATCTTTATATGATTTGTACAAGGGACGGCTGAGATTGTTTTATTTCCGTCTATTTTGAAAGTGAACTCCGGATCGGCTCAACACATTAGGATGTCTGATGTGAATTTTAGTGAGTTTTTTTTTTTTTACAAAAATAAAACGATATTCGTTCATTCAAATTGATAGAATACATCAGGATCAACATCGCTAGAAACGTAAAGAATGAATCTGCAAACAAACTCACAACATCCAAGTTAATAGCATATAACGGCGAAGTGCCTAGAAAAAATATGATGAAATATAAATCACCAGAATAGTCATGTTTCCGGATCTGCAACGTTTGCGTCCAAATCATCGATTGAATTTGTGATTGACTTAAGCTTATCTTTCAATATGAAACAAACGAATACCGCAACACGCAAAATCAAACAACTCCGCACAAGACGATGAACAACACAACGCCACACTCAGACGACGAAATCATGAAAAAACACAAAAGAAAACACTTGATATTTGTAGAAATCACTTATTTGGATTGAAAGAAAACGGAAAAAGGATGCAGAGGGGGTGATTCTAGGTCAAAAATGACATAAAACCACTCATACTCGACAACTAAAAAAGAAATAAAACTCAGAGAGAAGTTGGAGTTTCTCTCATTAAAAAACTAGGGTCGGCTGCAATATGAGGTCTTAAAGTCTATAATATTGTTAGTATTTTTCTATTGTTATTTATTTATTTGTAGGTCTTGCTAATTTTGTAATAGAAACAAGATAAGAAATTAAAAATAGTAATTTAATCATAGAAAGTGTTGCATTTATAATTTTAAAAGCTTGTCTTTTTAATGCAAAATTTATTTTTTAATTCTATTTTTAGATTCTTATCTTGTGTCATTATGATGTATGTTATCATTTTCTTTTGTTTATTTAGGTTATACTAACCGGTGCCCTAAAGACACTAGTTAAGGAAGCAAAAAAAATTGTAAGTTTGCATTGAATTCAACAATTTTTTAACTTTTAAAAAGTCAAATTTATTATTTTTCACCATTTCCCAAAAAAACATTCCTAAATTTGTCCTATTTACCAATGCTATAAGGACACTCCTTAACACTTTCCTATTTATTTAGATCAAGTAGCGTAGTGGTTGGAGATCACACATTTTAAATATGGAAAAATGTGGAATCTAAGGTTCGAATCGCGGTCCCTGCATAATATTGTATTTGCAGCGACGAGCTCAGTTTTGCTTGCAAGACTATAAATTACGTCTAACTCATCCTTACAAAACCAAATCGTAAAGTAGAGAATATCACTTCTTATTTATAAACTCCTTGTAACTTGAATTTTTCCCCATACATCCTCTGATATATTGTACTATAATTTTTTTTTTTTGTTTAATTTGTTGAGGGGTTTTTGTTTAAAAGCTTTAAATAAGTTTGTTTACACAAAAGCATTAAAAATTCAATGTAATCGATTTGGTTTAGTTTTAAATAAGATCTATTAATCTTAATTTTGAAAATAATACAATATGAGACCTTTTTTTTTAAAAAATAAATAAAAAATATGAGGCTTTTTTAACGAGTAAAATTTCAAAAAGAATTTGGAGGCTAAGACGATTGCTTTGGTTGCCTTATCTTTGGGCCGACTTTGAGTGAACTATGCAACTTTCGTTTTCGATTATCACTATTGTGACTTAACCCTCTTCGGTGTTTGTATACTATTTCGTCGCTTGTTTCTATTATCAAATCGTTTTTGTTGTTTCAAGTTGTATTTGAAATCATGTAAACTCATTATAAGCCTGGTCATAATACATCTTGTGTCGGAAGTACTTGTTTCGTTTTTTAATATATTTAATTGGGTTAATAGTGCTTTTCACCCCTGTAATATAAGATATTTTCGGTTTTCGCCACTATAAAATTTTCGGTTTGATTTGCATCCTTGTAAAACTTTTTTTTTCCCAAAAAACACTCCTCCTCCATCCAACTCACCAAATGCGCACATGTGGCGCTGGCTTGATTTTTTTTTTTTTTAGTTATTTGTAATTGTCCACATCATATTTTATATTTTTAAATATTTGAAAATTAATTTTCAAAAATAAAAATCCCAAAAAATCAGAAAATATTCAGATTCTTTTCTATAAAATTTAAAAATCGAAAAAAAATTCAAATATTTAAAAAATCAGAAAAATTCAAATATTGGAAATTTTTTATTTTTATTTTTCAATATATATTCATTTATATTAATTTAAGAATAAAAAATCTGAAAATGAATTTTCGAAAATAAAAAATGTCATAAAAATGAGACAAAATTCATTTTATATTTTAAAAAAATTCAGGAAAAATATTTTTAATTTTTCAATTCAAACAAAATATGATATAAATTTTAATTTTTTTTTATTTTCTAAGAATTTTTTCTAGAATTCTTCAGTAGTAGAAAATCTTTAAAAAAACAGTTTTTTCGAAAAAAACCTGACCTTTTTTTTAAATTGTGATTTTTTTTATTTTGAAAATTAAATTCCAGAATTTTTAATAATCTTCTTAATTTCAAAAAAGATCCAAATTTTTTAATTTCGAAAATAAATGAATAATTTTTCTGATTTAAGAAAAAAATTCTAAATAAAAAAACTGAATTTTATATTTTAAAATTTTCGAGAAAAAAATTGAATGTTTTCTATGAATTTTAGAAAGAAAAACGTATTTTTTTTTTCGATTTTATAATTTTTTTGAAAAAAAAATCTAAATATATTTCTGATTTTATTTAATTTTTAATATTTCAAAAAAATATAAAAGTTTTTCTGATATTTTTCAATTAAGAAAAAAAATCTTAACTTTTTTTTATTTTTTGGAAAAAAATCTGAATATTTTTCTAATTTTTAAAATTTTCAAAAAAAATTCGTAATAATTTTTTTTCCAGAATTTAAAAAAAAATTCCTGAATTTTTTCATTTTCAATTTTTTTAAATTAATATAAATGAATTTATATTATATTTTTTTTAAAAAAATAGGCACAAATGCCACGTGTACCCTTAAAAAAATAAAAATAATTATACCGTCAACACGCCACATAACCATATATGCACAGTCAGCATGCCACACAGTGTACCACGTCAGCAAATATGCAGTCATATGGGGGAGGAGTGTATTCCAGAAAAAAAATGTTTTATATGGATGCAAATCAAACCGAAAATTTTATAAGGGCGAAAACCGGAAATGATCTATATTACAGGGATGAAAAACACTATTAACCCTATTTAATTTTGACTTCTTAAAAAAAACATTTTTATAATAATTTATTTATTTTACTCGATGCGTTAAGGATATTAGTTAACACTATTATTTTACCATTTTCTAATTATTTGGCTTTTATATTTACTAGTATTATTTTTCCTTCATTGTTGCACAGACAGTTGTAAGCAACTTTTATTTTATAATTTTTTATTTGGACACCTTTGAATTCTCAGCACTCATTCAACACTTTAGATCAGCTCACTATCAATATTTCTATGTGATTCTTGAGAAAATAATATTAGTGAGAAATTTAATAGTTATTATCTAATTTAAAAATCATTAAGAAAAATACATTAGGGGAAAATATATTCAGAACAAACCCAACCACCACTCCAATAAGTGTTACACTACATCTATTTAAACATAAGAGTACATAATATATTATCCAAGATAACATTTTTAACTAAAATATTTGATTAATGGATAACTTTTTTATTTTTATCCTCCTTCAGAATTCAATGAGGAATTTATCATGTTGAATAAGCTTAAGAGTGAAAAATGATGCAGACAAGAAGTGGAGGAAGCAACATTAGCAAATTGAGCTCAAGCATTGTATTTGTACATAAGTGTGCTTGTACTCCATTTTCAAAGTTAGATGTTACACACAACAACAATTTTCAATCCAACCATTAAGACAATTACAACTTATTTTCATTTACTTGCAACACCAGTTAATAACTAGTTGGATTTAGATTGTTCATCAACAATTATAACTAGTTATGGTGATGATTTTTTACCCGAGATCAGGTTCATGTATCTTTCTACTATCATTTCTGGCGAAAAGTCAGTAAAATATCCTTTTTCTACATCCAATCCTTCTTGTGCTGCCAACATCTCAACCAAATTCTGAACCCTATCAGCTCCAATTTGGTTAGGCTCCAACAGCATGCAAGCTATTTCAGCCGAATCCTCACAAACAACTCCGAGCGTTTGCACCGTAGGAAGGCCGCCGCCACGGGCACTAACCTTCCTTGCAATCCTTCTTGCTGCAGATACATCGGTCGACAAGATTGGTATGTTGTAGAGCCCGACCCAAGGGCGCGCACCAATCATTGAGATACCTTTGGCTCTTGAAACAACAATAGGCCCTTCGTCTGGTGTTTGAGGTAGGATATCGGGCATAGTCCACCCTGCCCATTGGTTTCCCATGAAATTAGGCCGGTAATATCCGAGCTCTCGCCTTATTGTGTCGAGTTGTTTCCCTGTTGGGTGTGCAGCAGCATAAAGAAATACAGGTACTGCATTTTCGCATAGACAAAAGTGCAGTTTAAGCGTCAAAAGAAAAATAGATGAAATTCTCTTGCATTTCGTCGATTAAGTCTATGATACTATGATGTCCTTAAAACTGTTGGATTTGATTGTTCTAAAATGATAGTTTAGTTTCTTTTTCTTAAGCAAGATTAATTCTTTTCTTAAGCAAAAAAAATGCTATGCAGAGGCATCACTAAGAATCATCTGCTGCATACTAAAATACTGCAAACCCTAAGAATCGTCTGCAGCATTCTATGAATTGAGTCCTATGTGAATTACCATTGAATCTGTTGCCAAAGTCTGCCGCCACAGCTTTTGCCAACCATGCCGCGTCATCCAGCGATGCACAAGCAAGTGGGTGGAAAACAATGTCATCAACTGCGCCTAAGCGGGGGTGAGACCCATCATGCAATTCAAGGTTGATGGCGTTGAATGCAGCCTCAGCCATGGCCACCACAGTTTGTTGTAAGGGGCTGTATATGGCATTTCCTGCGAAGTCATGCAAAACATATGACACGAGGCTATACCTTGCCCGGTTGTAAGATCTACCATGAAATTTGTTCACAATGACAGTTTCTGGATTCGACCTTGCAGCTCGTTCAACTGCATCAAGAGTAGCGATGTTGCGTCCTTCCGAGATAAAGAACTTGCAGCATAGCAACATGGATTGGTCTACCGTTTTCTTTTGCTCCTACACAAATAGTTAGAGAGTGAAATTTTGTTCTGTTGAAGAATATGTGTATGTGTGTTTAGGAGATTTTTGAAATAGCTTCTTTAATGACATGAGTCATGAAAAGTTGTATTTGTATAAGTGTTAAGATGATAAGTTCATAAGTTTCTTTAATATATAACTAATTTTCACAAGTTGTTTTCTGCTTATACAAAATTACTGTCATTCTCTATTTGATTGTTGATTTTTTTTTCTTCTTTTCGATAAGGCCAAGAGAAAGGTTAGACATTCTAGAGAATCTAAAGTATCCTAACTAGGTTGGCACCCAACAGAAGCTACCGCCTCTCCATTACGTAATATTATTAAAAAAAAAGGAAAAATATTTACAATAAGGGAGGACTAGGTCAACCCAGAAAAATGGGTTTCGGGTAGGGGTGTTCATGGGTTGAGTCAACCCAGAAAATCCGGTCAAACCCACCCAAAAAACCCAAAGAAATAGGCTGGGTTGGGTAATTGGGTGGGTATGGTTTCTAAAAATGGAAAGCCCATAAAAATAAATGGGTTTCGGGTAAAAGCAGACTCAAATCCAAAAAACCCACTTACCCAATAATGTTAATATTTTTTATCTTTATTTTCATTGGGTAGAAGAAAGTTATATTTCCAAAACATACACATTGTACCTTATATATTGAAAATCAAAACATATTAGAGTTACAAATTAATATGTTGCACTTTTTGGTTATTTTGATACTAATGCAATTTTATGTCATGT
>Ga0315915_1002742_pt1 | contig 22287 bp, 12 predicted proteins | sample MpolbnodulesMG_FD_207738 | JGI IMG/M metagenome (GOLD analysis project Ga0315915, IMG submission 207738) | Medicago polymorpha root nodule microbial communities from Los Angeles, California, United States - branched nodules | ecosystem: Host-associated > Plants > Roots > Nodule | place: USA... | reverse complement strand
TTTGCAGAGAGGATTGTCGGGTTGGAAAATATGAAGATGGAGATGATGAAGGAAACAGAGAGGTTTAGATTGGAGATGGAGAATAAGAGAATTCGTATGATACTTGAATCTCAATGGAGGATTGTTGAATCCATTGGAAAGGCATTTGGCTCTTCCTAGATTTTAGATCAATGTTTGTGTTATTGCCATTTGTAGCTTATAGAACAAAAGCTTGTGTATGTTTTAATCAATGTGATGTTTGTTGTACTGTGCATAAGCATTTTCAGGATCAGAACTCTTCTTGTTTTTATGAATTTGCAAGTTTCAGGATCAGGACTATATTATGACTTGGCTACTAAATATGATTTGTGGAGGAAAAGTTTCCTGATTTAACATCGTGTGCATACTTTTTGTTTCTTATTCGCCATACATGTTCAGTTCAAACATGACAATGAAAATTAAACAAAAATTCATTACTAATCATTCATGTTCATTGCTATTAATATTTCAAACATAGTATAATTCAAGTAGCAATTAAGTTCTAGCCTCCCAAGCTCAAAATATTCAAACATAGGATATAAGTTTTAGCAAAACAAAAAGAAAGGAAGGAAAAACAGAAGCATTCTTCAATGTCTATATGCACACGGATCATCTACAGTATTGCCAAAGGTTGCATCAAAGGGCTCGTTCACAACCTGCAATTAAACGAAACTCAAATGCAACTCTCAAGGAAAAAATTGAACCCCATCAGCCGCAATTTTATAAACTAAAAGAAATTAGAAATATTGCCAGTGATGAAAGGAAAAATAATTTATTCCCCTCTTCGCGCGACATGGATAAATCAGGTTATAGTGTCTCAAGTATAACTCTCAAAAGTAAACATCCGATACACACATCAATTTGTTATTGTTTTATAATAAACCTGAATGTTATCTTATTATATTATCTATAAAATCATAGCAGACTGTGATATTCCTAAATAAGAAAAGCAAAATAGCCTTTCAAACAACCAACAATTTTACCAAAATGTGAATAAAATGTAGATTGTGGTCTTGTCAACTTAGCTAGGGTTCTTTTATGAGCAGAAACGGTGAAATTATTAACTTCAGATCAAAAGTTAGACATAAAAGATTTAAAACAACTCCACAATCATCATGACCAGAAACAATGAGCTTTTTTATTAAATAATTTCTGAAAACTTGAATGTTGCCCTTATGCAAACATGTTCAAAAATGCCTTAGTATTTTTACTAGGATATTTTTACATAGGATGATAGTGAATAATTGGTCATCAACCAATGTTTTATGAGTTGTTATTGGTTTGTTCGTCGTAGACCTCACCATTCCATAATCCCTCACAATCATGTTCAAACATTAAATGATGCTGTGAAAGCCTTTAAAGCCATGGACTCTGACAGAGATGGCTTCATAGACTTTAAAGAGTTCATGGAAATGTTCAATGGAGAGGGTGATAAGATAAAAGAAGAGGAGATTAAGAGTGTTTTTCAAGTATTTGATATAAATGGTGATGGGAAAATTAGTGCTGAGGAATTGTCTCAAATATTTAAGAGGTTAGGAGAGAGTTGTAGCCCTAGTGCTTGAAAGAAAATGGTGAAAGGTGTTGATGGTGATGGAGATGGTCTTATAGACTTGAATGAGTTTACAAGGATGATGATGAATGGCAAGAAATGTGCCTAAGTGATTATATTTTTCCGGTATAAATGAGAATAATCTTGGTTTAGTGTTTCTCAAGTTTTTTTCTATCTTTGATATATCTAGATTTTAAATTATAAAGATAAAAAGGGGTAAAGACCTATTAACCCTTTTTTAAATTATACAAATAAAAAAATATTTTAATTACAAAAATTACTTTTTAAAAAATTTAAAAAATACATGTGGCGTCCATGTGTGCGTTGACCGAGTCAAAATTGACTTAGGGGGCCAAAACTGACGCATGAGCAAAACTTAGGGTCGGTTTTGTAATTTTTTTCTTAGGGGGCCAAAATCGCAACCTCTTGAAACTTAGAGGGCTAAAACTGCTATTAAGCCTAGATTTTAATACCACTCAATTGTCTTTGTATAGTACTCCCTTCGTCCTATAATATATAATCTATTTGACAATGTGCAATATTGATCTAACAAACTTTGACTATATTTTTCTACTAATATACAAAGATAAATGATAGACTTTTAGCAAGTATACTAAAACTATCGAAGTAATAAAAATTAAATTCGTATCCACGAGGACTGTGTTAATCTCAAATTAGCAATACGGTTATTATCTAGGATGTGAAAATTATTTTAGTGCCCGAGGCAGTAGGTTTGTGTGCATAAAAAGTAAATAAACAAATAATAAAATTGTTTGGAAAAGATAAGGAGAGATGAGACTAGGTCTTTCGAATCCTCTAAGTTCCCCTGTTTGGTACACTGCACCTATTCCCTATGAATACTCCTCTAGTTTCACGATGGTTAACTAAAATAGCCCTAATCAATCCCTTGACTTAGGGCCCTCTTCTCAGATTAGAGTCCCTAATTCCTTAGGTGATCTAATATTCTTTGAAGGTTTTAAGAACGTTAACCTAATATCACAAATAAACGATTATCCATGGCTAGACTAACCCTATTTATTTGAACAATTCAATTAGGTCTAAGTTGAAAGCTATGATCAATAGTCATTCATTCTCACAAATTCATGTTTATATGTGATCAGTATATAAAAAAAAACATTAAGAACAATTGAATTGAATAAAACTAGATTGATATTCATATATGAAATAGAGTTTCACAGCAATATGGTTCAAACAGAGTACATCAGATTCATCTCAGACATAACCTAAAAAATTAGCTAGATATGATAAAAAGAATAAACACCATAGTAAAGAAAATAAACCTAAAATGTTTCGTCGTTGTCGGTATTGCTCTCAATTTATTTCCAATTCGTGTTGCCGGTGTGCCTCCGTAGCTCTTTAATCCCTCATCTCTAGGGATGGGAATAGGTTAGGCCGAGTTAGGCTTTGTAATGCATGAGTCTGGCCTGTCAATTTTTTTGAAGGCCTAAGCCTGACATGCGGCATGTCATAGGCTTACTTTTTAGGCATGAGCCTGGCCTTCTGAAAGCCTGGCACGGCCTGCTAGCCTGTTTAAAAGCTTATTTTATATGAACATTTTTAAATAAGCAATATGATCTAAATTAAATAGATTAGTGAACTAATATATCAATTAAATTAAACTTTCTTTTGATAATCGACATGAGTTTTTAGGTAATTTGTCTATATATTGTATCATATTTCTATTCTAGTTTATAATAATACATTTAAATATGCAAAAAATTAATATATACTAATAAGCTAAATTACCGAAAAATTTAACAAATTTTTATTTTAATTTAAAGTACAAAATATAATATATAATATAGTAAGAAATAATATTATTCATATTTACTTAAGGGTCTTGTTATATAGGCCAGCCTAATATGCTTAAGAGGCTTTTTGAATGGTTTGTGGTCTGACCTTTTAAGTTAAATAAGCTTTTAAAAAAGTTTAGGGTCATCTCTATTTAAGAAAAAAGTCTGACCTGACCTGGCCTGTCATAGGCTAGGTCGTATGCCCCTGTAGACCGACCTGACCGTATGTGAATATGAAATTGCTTTCTGCCCAAAACGTGATCCTCCAAAACATATCATACCACGTTACTGGGCTTTCCTCCTTTTATAGCATTATGTAACCTAGTTTCTCAATTCTTTCTATTTTGTGACCTATTGGTTCTATCGGTCAACAAACAAAACATAGGTCAAGGCCCACTTGTTCAATTGATTTCAGCACCTCATGCTACACGCGTGTCCTCATTCTCTTTTGTTTCATTCATACCATCAAAAGTAAATCATGTGGCCATCAACCAAATGCAATTAGCCAAGCTCTTCTTTCAACATATGACCACTTAATAATGCATTATTTGACTAGATAAATTAATAACAGTAATTTATTTAAAATGACTTCAAATTAAATACTGAATTAATAAAAATGAATTAAAACCTTATTAAAAGTGATTCTAAAAATAGTGTATGTCTGACTATCGTCAATAAATAAATTATATAAGATGTTGTTAGGTTCGTCTTGATGTATATTTTTTTAATATTAAATTTTCACAATTTTTTATAATATAAAATTAAAGATATTAAAGATAAAAATATGCGTTAATATAAGTGACAGGATCATTTGTGTCACTTAATATGAGACAGAGGAAATAGTAAAAAAATATAATCAAAGTAAATTATATGCATAAGAACACATTCCCTAACACACTCTTTTGATACACTCCAATAATAATAATAATAATAATAAGACATTTTTGAATAATAATGAGACATGTCATCCATATATTTTTCATTCCGTAACTTGTTGCTCGGACCATAGATAGAGAGTACTTATATTTAAATATTTAACTCATCATCTTCTCAACTTCAACCTGCTACCTAGATTGTTTCTTTACTCTTCTCTTCCGCGTCATATGAAATTGATGCTCTCACCCCAATGATTTTCTATGTATAAAATTTCCATTTTTGAAAACCCAAAATTGTATCCCCTGCAAATAAGAATCCTATGTGAAAGCTTTTAACAATTGCATGTTCCTTGATTTTCTTCATTAAAGCCCCCTTGGTGATCTCATAAGTAGGATTAGCAAAATAATTTAAAAAGGATAGACATTGAATTAAAAGCAAAATTAGTACCCAATTCACAAACCTAAAATTAGTACCAACAAAAACAAAACCCAAGACAGAAAACCCAAAATTGGTACTAAATGTCATAAAATCTGGAAAGCTTGAAAAAATTTATATTTCTCCCAACCAAGACATTGAATAGAAACCAGAGGATGAGTTTTCAACAAAGAGATACGATGTCGATGGAGCATGAGATTAGACGGATCGAACCTCGCGAGAAATATGATAGAACTCGCTAGAGCTTACGTTAGACCAGAATGATTCATGGAAAAATCTGAAGATGAAGGGAGCATGGAGATAGGTAGTGTTATTTGAACAATCATAAGTGACAACTTAGATGATAACTTTTTTTTTCTCTCTTTTCATTGGTCAAAAACAATGGAGAACAAAAGGAAGAGAGAAAATAAGAGGATAATGTTAGTATGAGAGAGAAAGTTATCAAAAAGTTGTCAGAAAGTGGTTGTATAAACATCATTTCTCATGGAGAGAAATGATATTTATACCACCATTTTTTGACAACTTTTTCTCTTATACTCATATTATGTTTTTAGCTTCTCTCTATTGTTTTGGCTTTGGTGCCAATATCTCCTTTTTCTTTATAAAATTTAGGTTATCTCGAAAGTTGTCATATAAATAGTTATACAAATAACACAACCCTTCTAAATTAGATCATTTAAAATGAGACGAAGAGGGTGTTCACTAAAGAAATCTCCATAATCATAATGGAAGTTAAAATTCACAACCTTGTGGAGTTTTACTTTTAATCTTTTTAAAAGTCACGCTTTTTCACATTTCTTAAAAAAATAGTTAGCGCAATTAATGTGTTTATATTTTGTGTGTTAATATTACCAATTATCATTTGTTTGTATGTGTATTAAATTTGACTTTTCATATTTGAAAACAAAATTAGTAGTATTAATTAAGGTTATGTTTAGAAAAAAATAATAATAAATGCATCTAATAATTTTTTTTTAAAAAGTATATTTAAAGACAAATTTTTAGTCAAATGAATGCTTATATATACGATTTAGGGAGTACACTCCTATGACACAATTAAATTAAAAACTTATTAGTAAGATTTTTTATTTTTTATTTTATTTACAAGAGGATTTTTATTTTCTTGTTGAGGGAATTAATATTAAGGAAAAGCTAACTGGCACAAGTTAATGAATTAAATATAGTAATTTTTTGTTAGAATGTGTGCATTGAATTAAATAGAATTTGTAAATTTTTGAATTTGTAATAAATAGAATGCACAAAACTTCAGGGAACATTTTTACTTTTAAGTTTCCCCTCCCCTAAATACACAGGTTAGCATGGTAATGTTTGCGTAATACAAAATTGGTAATATTGGTCAATCAAAATGTCACAGTCACAAAGAGAAAAGTCATTTGCAGCAATGTCATCAATTCTATATTATTTAAGTGCTACCTAACTTAGCATAACCTTAGGGTCATGTTATCTTGAGCCCTTAGGGCACAAATTAAAGAGCTTAAAATAGAAACTAAAAATAAATTTTATATCGAAAACATAACTTTTACAACTTTTAAAATATTAAATGCATAAATTTCAAGAAAAGTTTTTTACATTTGGTTTCTTAACTTATGCCCGAGGGGCATAGGTTAATATTTCATTTGTATTAATATTAGCAGGATAGGATGTATACTTACCTCTTTTGTTTTACTCTTACAAGGTGAACTGTCAAGGTAACGCTAACGATGTCGATGGCCAAAACGACACCGGCTGATCTCAGCAACTTACGGTGGAAACGATCTCACAGAAGCAGCAATTGTCAACCTCCACCACCACCACCACCACCGTCGCTCTCTTCATCTTCCAACCCTCCCGTAGATGATTTTCTTCTTCAAATGTCACCACCGCTACCAACTCTTCCTTTATTTCCGCCAGAAAGCACCTTCGCATTTCAAGAATGAACCCCAAACTCATTCTAAACTTAACACACTCACCCGATTTCTCTCACGTAGTTTATCCTCTGCGTTCTCTCTACAGTGAGCATAGTTGGTTCTTGCGACGGTATCCTTTGTTTAACGCAAATAAAGACTCAAAACTTTACTCAACTTACTGCCCACTTGCTATATACCACAGCAAAATCATGGTATCAACGGATATGTTGAGACAGTATATGGCTTTGGCTACGATCATTTCACTGATAACTACAAACTTGTTGCTGTTTGTTGGAGTTATTGGTTCCTTCGTTGTGCATTACATTTTATACAACTCATAATCATGCATTGCACTAAAATGATTAGTGTTTTAATTTTCTAAGATTGAAATAAGTATTGAGATGTATACCCATGTTTGCTAACTTATATGCTACCTGTTGCACAAATCTTGATGTGGTAGAAGTAAAAAAAGTAACCTTCTTTGTCAGTAGTTAAAACTCAGAAAATTAATATAAATCGTATAACACCTATCAAAGAGGGTGAGTTCGATTGCAGAAAACTATGACCTGAGAGAACGTAATGAAAGATGTAGTTCAAACTTTAGGTGTAATTCTTGCATTGGCTTTAGGAATTCAACGTACATTAGGCAATTCAAGGAACTTAGGAAACTCAGAGACTTTATGTAGCTCAGGTTTTTCTAAAGTTGAAATAATATTTTTACTAAAAATATCCATTCATAATGTTGATCCTATATTATAAAAAGTTATCCAAAATTTGATAGTCGATAGTTATGTTGGTTTATTTTTCTGTGAAATTTGTAACTTTTTTCCTTTTATCATAACAGATGTCAATTGTATATTCACTTAAAACTTTTCTTTAAATCCTTGTTAGTCTTATATTTTTATAAGAACAAAACACGTGCCTTTGTTAATCAAAAGAGATTATGGTGAACTTATGAATACATGACATGTAGTGCGTGTTTAGTTAATCGTTATTTTATCTTCTTGAATTGTTGTTGAGAATAAAGATTGAGGTCTTATATATAGAGAGTGAGAGTAGAACCTGAGAATAAAAGTTGTTTATAATCTTTTATATCTATCTTTTGATCCGAAGTTAATAATTCCACTGTTTCTGGTCATAAAAGTATGCTGGCTAAGTTGACAAGACATCAATCTACAATTTATTTACATTTTGTTAAAATTGTTGGTTTTCAATTTACCTGGGAAAATTGGTAGGGAAAACAAAGCGAACAGTTTGAGCCGGTCACAGCAAAGAAGATGTTGTAATAATTCGTGGATGAGTGATAGGCTGGCCTCCCGTAAAAAAAAAAAACTGGACAAATTGGTAGTTGAATGTTAGAATTTTGCTTGTCTTATGAATGACAGATTGCTATGGTTTTATGAATAACATTATAGGTTAACATTCAGGCTTAATATAAAACAATAACAAATTAATGTGTATAGGATGTTTTCTTTGACTTACTGAGACACTAAAACCTGAAATATCAACGGCGTGCGAATAGGGGAGTACATTATTCTTCCTTTCGTCATTGTACAATATTGCTAATTTCTTCTAGTTTATAAAATTCCTGCTGATGGGATTCATCTTTTTTGTGAGTGTGATTTTGTCTCTGTTTTTTTCTTGAGAGTTGCATTTAAGAATTTTTTAAATTGCAGGTTATGAAGGAGCCCTTTGATGCATCTTTTGGCAATACTGCAGATGATTATTGTGCCCGTAGACATTGGAGAATGCTCATGTTTTTCCTTTCTTTCGTTTATTTTCTTGTAAGACTTGGAGGCTAGAACTTATTTTCTATTTTGCTTTATGTCCTGTTTGAATGCTAGATGTGTTATGTTGTGCTTTCGAGACTAGAACTTATTTGCTACTTGAATTATATTATGTTTGAAATGTTAGTAGCAATGAACTTTGATAATCAGTAATGAATTTGTGTTTAATTCTGTGCATTCTTCTTTGTTCTAGTTTTCTTGTGTAGTGCTTGAATTGTTTTGCTAGACTTTGACGTAGCGAGTATACCTGCTACACCGTTATAGCGTTTTGGGGATGGCCGCTATGCTACATAGTCTTAATATTGATATATAATAGGCTAAGGGGTTAAATTGGAACAACATGTTTGCCAATGTCTGTAATTTTTGAAGATCAATGGCGAATAAGAAACAAGAAGTATGCAGTGTTAAAACTGGAAATTTTAAACCTGGTTTTGTACAAATTAGAAGTTTACAAAAACTAGTTACTAAGTTCATACCAGGTTTTGGAAAATATTTTTTAAACTGATTCCCAAAACCAACCTGATTTTATAGGGGGCTTGGTTATGGTTGTAAATCCAACTCAAAATTGGTTTGATATTTTGCTTTGGTGTAAGTAGAAGTCTGTCTTTGAGTAGTTTTGATGAAATATATGCCTTCACAATAGGGGTGAGCAAAATATCCGGTTGCATGGATAAAACCACATCCAAATCCAAAACCATATTTAAATAACCGGATATTTACATATGGATATTAACCGGTTTATTCATAAATGGTCGGTCATCCACTTTGATAAATCCGGTTTTTTTGTTGGATGTCCAGATCCATAACCATATATTTTGTTACTGTAATTTTTTTTACCGTATTGTTTTAACAAAACCGTATTTTTTTTTTTAACGAAAATATCTCTCTTTTTATCAAAGCTTATGATGATCTCTTTTTTCAACACAACTTATTCAAAACAACTAATTTATGCAAAACAGCTTATCAAGATCTCTTTTTTCAAAACAACTTATTCAAAACAGCTTATTTATGCAAAACAGCTTATTAAGATCTCTTTTTTCAAAACAACTTATTCAAAAAAGCTTATTTATGCAAAACAGTTTATTATGATCTCTTTTTTCAAAACAACTTATTTATCCAAAACAACTTATCAAGATCTCTTTTCTCAAAACAACTTATTTATGCAAAACGGCTTATTTATGCAAAACAGCTTATTAGGATCTCTTTTATCAAAACAACTTATTCAAAACAGCTTATTTTTGCAAAACAGCTTATTAGGATCTCTTTTATCAAAACAACTTATTCAAAATAGCTTATTTATGCAAAACAGCTTATTAAGATCTCTTTTTTCAACACAACTTATTCAAAACAGCTTATTTATGCAAAACGACTTATTAAAATCTCTTTTTTCAAAATAACTTATTCAAGACAACTTATTTACGCAAAACAGCTTATCAAGATCTCTTTTTTCAAAACAACTTATTCAAAACAGCTTATTTATGCAAAACAGTTTATCAAGATCTCTTTTTTCAAAACAACTTATTCAAAACAGCTTATTTATGCAAAACAGCTTATTAGGATCTCTTTTATCAAAACAACTTATTCAAAATAGCTTATTTGTGCAAAACAGCTTATTAAGATCTCTTTTTTCAACCAAACTTATTCAAAACAGCTTATTTATGCAAAACGACTTATTAAGATCTCTTTTTTCAAAATAACTTATTCAAGACAGCTTATTTATGCAAAACATCTTATTAGGATCTCTTTTTTCAACACAACTTATTCAAAACAGCTTATTTATGCAAAACAGCTTATTAAGATCTCTTTTTTCAAAACAACTTATTCAAAACAGCTTATTTATGCAAAACGGCTTATTAGGATCTCTTTTTTCAAAATAACTTATTCAAAACAACTTATTAGGATCTGTTTTTAAAAAACAACTTATTCAAAACAGCTTATCAAGATCTCTTTTTTCAAAACAACTTATTCAAAACAACTTATTCAAAACATCTTATTTATGCAAAACAACTTATTAAGATCTCTTTTTTCAAAACAACTTATTCAAAACAGCTTATTTATGCAAAACAGCTTATCAAGATCTCTTTTTTCAAAACAACTTATTCAAAACAGCTTATTTATGCAAAACAGCTTATTAGGATCTCTTTTTTCAACACAACTTACTCAAAACAACTTATTTATGCAAAACAGCTTTATGCAAAATAGCTTATCAAGATCTCTTTTTTCAAAACAACTTATTCAAAACAGCTTATTTATGCAAAACAGCTTATTAGGATCTCTTTTTTCAACACAACTTATTCAAAACAGCTTATTTATGCAAAACAGCTTATTAAGATCTCTTTTTTCAAAACAGCTTATTTATGCAAAACAGCTTATTAGGATCTCTTTTTTCAAAATAACTTATTCAAAATAGCTTATTTATGCAAAACAACTTATTAGGATAACTTATTCAAAACAGCTTATTTATGCAAAACAGCTCATCAAGATCTCTTTTTTCAAAACAGCTTATTTATGCAAAACAGCTCATCAAGATCTCTTTTTTCAAAACAACTTAATCAAAACTAAGTAACTTTCACTTCAATGACACGCCATGATCGTAGCAGTTAATTTGTTTAACAATTTTCAGCATATCATGCGCTATAAATTGGCACACATTCGTAAATTGATCTTCGCAAGTTGGTATTCCATCGAATTGGTGTGTTTGAACGCACCATGTGTCAAATGGCCACGTTCTCCATGATTTGTATGACTGTATCTATAGGAAGAACATGTGGCTCGATATTCCCCATAGTTTTGCTATTTTTGTCTGCCTTTTCTCTTCATCGAGCTTGCGGATTTTGTTCAACCCTTTAGCATTTTTGGTGAACTTATGGTTTGGAAATATAAACTTTATGTTCACCTCGATCCTCTTTAATAAATTCAAAATTTTGTGTAAAAATTGAATTTAATCTGATAGGATTCAAACTCTATTGAAAAACAATCCAAACTCAACCAAAATACATTTTAATTCATTTTAGAATCGAATAATATTTTACTTGAAAGTTGATTCAAATCGTAACGCAAAGACTTGTCCTTATAACAGGGGATTGCTAAGATGGACGGATTGACCAATATTATAAATGTTTTACGGTGGATAACAGTGGCGGAGCCCCAACCCACCCATCTAAACAAAATTTAAATTTTCTATATAGCAAATTTACCAAAATATCATTGACTTTTAAATAAAATTATCTTGAGGACCACTCTCTTCTCCATCTTAATACGTCTTACTATCAAGAATTATGCTCTTCTCCCAATAACATTTGCTCACTCCCAACCAAACTTCCGAAAATACCTCTGGCGTGAGTTAAGTCACGTATGTGTTAAACTCAACGTGACTTAACTCATGTAGCATGACTTAAGTCACACTGAAAATTCACATTGAACCTCCATCATGAGTTAACTCACGCAACATGACTTAAGTTCACGCATCGATATTTTTGGAAGTTTGGTTGGGAGCGAGCAATTTTTGATAGGAAAAGAGCAGAATTCTACTATCAAATTTTGTCGCTAATAATTTGCAAGTAACTCCCTATTTGTGCTAAATACATCACCATATATATCTACCTCTCTTATAGACCAAATAACTATAGTATGATTCTTCCAAGAATGTCCATTTACATATTTTTATCTTTCTAAAACGTGAGGGAGGGGAAGAGAAAGACAGAGAGTCGTGTCTTGATTTGTAATCGGGTTGGTGTGGAGTAATTGATTTACATATTGCAATATACATATACCTAGACCTACCTATTAATAAAGTTAAGTGATTTAAAAAAATAAGTTAATTAATTAGATGTCATACTTTAGGTAAGACTTTCTTATATCAGGGCAGTGAGGTGAAGCAACGACGTACTTCTTTTGCTTGGATTCCAGCTCATAGTGGAGTGGTAGTTTTTAATCATGTTTTATTTTAATATAATTTAATTTTGTTTGTGTTATTTTTTAGTCTTGATTAAAAAATTAAACTTTTGATTGGTATATTTTATTTTTCAATAAGCAACTTCAAATCATGAATTGATATTTGTTTTGATCTCTAATCTGCTGCACAGTTTTTTATTTTTTAAAATAGGTCTTGCGTGTGAATCCTTACAATTTTATCATCCGTTAAAAGGTGTATCAATATAAGTTGAATAAAGTGTTTGTTTATAAATTTTGTATCTTTAGACTCGACTCACGAGCAATGAGAGACTTTTAGTGTTTTGGAACAATATTAAACAAGTGTTTTGTTTGAAAACACTAGATACGTATTATAATGGGAAGATGTTATACATGATTTTATGATAATAGTATGGCACGGCTCTTTAATAACATTGTACATGAATTGATTGGTATACTTAAAATTAAACTGTTAAGTAAATGAGATTTGTTGAAATTCACTTATAATAAGATCTTTCAATTTGAATTATTTTCTAAATTAGTAGCTAATGGATTCCACAACATTAGAATTAGAATGATAATGTGAGAGGAGTCCTCTGTGAATCATTAAAAAGGATAAAAGAAAGAGTCAGAAACCTGCCCTCTTACTACCATTTTCTCTATACATATGTGGCTTATCTATAGCTATAAATACTATCATTATCGTTAAGAAACTGTTTCATTGAAATTGGCCGTAGTTACATCCGGTACATATATAGTGCATGATGAATTTGAATTAGGTGCAGTCAAGTTGAATGCAGTAAGGTGTATTTAGCCCTTTGAAACCCTTCAATCAAAATCAAACTGTCTAGAGAGAATATTTTATTTGTTAGTATAGAATTTCAAGATTGAAATATGGACCGTCCAATAAACTTGGTAGAGGTGCAATTGCTATTGCCGTGTGCCAGCATGTAATGTTCTAACTCTTTAATTTGTCATTATTATATAATTTTTGTTTCTGTCTATCTTTTGGTTCCATAATTCAACTGAGTCGGAAAATAATGTTATGGATCATTTCTTTTTTTATGGTTATGCTAACAAGTGCCCTTAAGGCTTTACTTATCATTCTTCTTTAGTTTTAATGACGGAAGCCTGTTTTAAATTTTAGTTCTTACTGATCTACGCATCATCAATTATGTTAATTGTTTTTACTTTTGTTTTAACTCGATTAGCTTATGACTTGGTACCGCAACTTATTTAAAGATATTTTGCTAAAGGCGTTATTGACAGTTGTTAATCCAAACACATTCTAAAGTGAAATGGGGCTTTGTATGGCTAGAAGAAGAATAAATTTAAAAGGTTGAAGTTCATGGCTCATGGGTACACACATATATTTTACTTCTCCACGTGCTTGTTTTGGAAATCGCCAAGTACAGTAATAAACAATTTTTCTTGAAGGACAAAATTATTGGAGAGTCTAGTCCTATGTTTATACATTTCCATTCCACGGAATTTTTCATTAATTGTATGTCCGTCAAGATCTTTAATTGCAAATAGATGTATCAGAAAATAGCTTTATATAAATTGAAAAAACACCTTATAAAACTGGATATTATACTGTACATGCAAAAAATAAGAGTTCTGAAGTGAAAGTTATGTTGGCATAATGCATTCCTCTCTTCCTGTATAATTAAACTAGTTTGGAGTATTTTTGCAGGCACCACTCCATTTCATCAGTGTGCAAAGAAGATGGGAGATTACAAGAGTTAAAACTAGAGACCCCGAAGAAATGATGCAGAATTGCCGATCAACCGTTTATGTTAATACAAAAGTAAATTAAAATTTGTTATTTGTCGACTGAAATAACCAAGGATGGAGGTGAACATTTTGGAGAGTTTCAATATTTCACACCATTTATTTGGCAAACAATTCTATGGCATTTGCTTTTTAATTTCATACTAGTAATTAAATTATATCATGGATATTACTTGTGTACCTTTAAGTGATTATATATTTTAGGTAAAATGAAATTGTATTTCTAGACATGATCTGGATGCTATCATTGTTGATCAAGAGAAGACAACATAAAAGAATATAATTGAAACATATTTTTAAACTTGTGAACATATTGCTAGTAACTAGTAATTGATCTGGATGTTATTACTCTAGCAAAGTTATATCCTTATGAACTAAAGTAAAAATGCTAAACTAAAGTCTATGACAATAAGTATAACATTTGATAAAGTATTGATTATATATATTATTTTAGATCATATTGATAAAGTAGTTTATGAATTTTAGAGAAACTTCGGGGTATACCACTAAAAATCTAAATAATTTAAAGAAAGACAAATAAGATATATAAAGATCGTTGTTTACACAAAAAGATTTGATATCATACACTTGAAAATGACCAAAATATCTCCAAGGACAGTTAACTGTCATTCGCTTCAAAAGAAAAACTAAACAGCGAACGGCAATTAATTATCGTTGGAGGTATTGAATGTCATTTACATGTCTGTGATAGCAATATTTGAAGTCTCAAGAGCAATCTCCTAGATGCATCGGCTTGCTTAATATATTTATGGTAAGCCCACTCTTAGGCTTGTTGGCCCACAGCCCACTCTATAAGTATGTTGGACATTACTTTTCCTGCCTATTAGTTTCTCGTGCACACTAATTAAATTATAAAAGCCGAAATGTTTTAACGTGTTTTGAAGCTTCTTATAGGATGTTTATTACGTTTGGATTATATAATTCGAAAAAATTAGGATGTGCAAGAAATCAATAAGGTGGAAAAAGAAGGAATCAGTCTTTTTTTTAATCTAAAAGCCTCTATCTTTTCGGAAGGAAAAAAAAAAAAGGCTCTCTTTGAAAGCGAAAAATTCATTTTATCATATAAGAATAGGAGCTTAATGCAAAATTGAAATTTAATTGAAAAAACATTGGCAGTAAAATTCACTAGAAAGAAAATGATGTCGGTGTTAAAATTTTTTCTAATATTTTGTGGGCTGCAATTAATTGTTGGTTTTGGTTTTAATAAGAACAGACTGATGTTGTGATCCATTTGATGATGTTTATGCCCTAATAAAAGTGATCAATATATAATGGGCTTTTTTGGCTACTTAATCTGATTTGTGTAGAAACATAGTATAGGCCCAAACACTAGGTCCATGATGGGTGGTACCTAGGATTGCACGGTTATAAATAGAAAAGTTAGGTCCCCTTTGCCATCACTCTGACTACTCTGCTCATTAGTGGTTTGCCCCATTGAAAACCTTAAGTCTGGAGTATATGAAATGCTAAGGAAGACTCTTGTCTCAAACCTCGGCGAGTCTGGTAATTATACTTTTTAAGTAAGTGTGTTCTAATTTCATATAATAAGTCGGATGTGAAAGAAAAGTTTAAACATAAGAAAAGTTTTATGGGAACTAACTATCTAGTAACTAGATGACTAAAATATATCTACATTAATAAACAAGAACATGGGAATGAAGAAAAGTAGAATTAGAATATTTAGTGTTGGATTCACAAGTACTAGCTTATCCGATAACAGATGAAATTGCTATGTTCGACATCGTGATCCAAATTCAAATTCAAAACTCTCACTTGTATGTGTGAGTTATTGAATGGTTATTCATCTATCTATAAAAAAAGAATGTGTGCGTTAGAAATATGGTGAAATTAGAGGTGGTAAATGGCCACACTCGCCTCACTCCAGCATTTGCTCGTTAAAAAAGGGCTGGCAAAAGCATGTTGAATTAAGAACGAAAATGTTGTTCTAACACGCATTTTAACACCAATACTTTCTTTTGTTAAAGAGGAGTATTTCTTTTAGCAAATATATTACATTGTCTCATCAACCAATTTCACTACTTTATCAACCACAAAAATCAATTATGTACAAAATAAAAATGAACATGACAGGCCAAACTGTCTTCCTCCTATCCTAATAACTATCGAGACAGTGACACAAATGTAGGTTAAGGTCTCAATTTATTTTGTCACCTTGAAGTAAAAGTGAAAAGTAAGTAATCAACTAATAGTATTAAGTAAAAAAGCAAGGGTGATTGCTCATCAAGAAATTAAAATGTGGAATCTTATCGAAAGTTGTGTGTTTTATCTGAAAACACACTATATGAAATTAGTTTTCGGTGATGTAATTTTGACATCTTCATCGTTAAATGGTTCTTCACCAAGCTCATCAAGAAATTGGTTCCACTTTGTTACCATTTTTCATTTTCACTCATTCAATTATTCATTAAATACAAATACAACTTTACCACAAATAAGCATTTTTGCTTGTTAAATCTAGATGTTGTTTTAAAAAGTTTAAGTTTCGATTTTTTTTTTTTTTGAAGAGCCTAGATGATATATCTTGGGTTAAGCAGATATTATTGATTTTCCTCGAGTTTAGGATTGGTGAAATCCGACTTATTTGTCCATTTATAACATGTAATTTAGTATTCCTATATGTTAGAATGGTAGCATATCAAATGAAAGAGGATGTATCATGAAAAGCATCATTGATATGTGTAAACAAATACAAAAACTCGTGTACTTTTCACATGCTAATGTTTGAACTCTAAAAATGCATGTTTTCACAAAGATGACAAGTTAATTATTGTTGGACCAACGACAATTAACTATTGTTTTAAACATGAATGTGTTCTAGGTTCTTGTATTACACGTTTGAAACAACATTTAACTACCGTTCATCGGTGAATGGTAGCTAACTGTCTTTCAGGTGAAATAGTTTGTTTGGGGTTCTTGAGAGTAAATCATGATACTTAAATAGCAATTTTCTCAAATTCGAGGGCTGGCCTTGTTCTAGCCTTGGCCCTAGCCCATGTGGGGTATTTATTAGGAGATTAAAGCTTTGAAAATTACTCTTCTCACTTCAAAAATTGCTCACAAACATACCCCAATGACAATTAATCGATCTTTTTATTAGAAGTTAAATTAGTCCATTTAAATTGACATCGGAGATAATCGAATTTCAGACCTTGAGGAGGAACACGGTTCAAGGTCTCAAGGCAACCCCACCAACCAATCTTAAAAATGTCAAACGACACTTACATGTGGTTGGACCAACGACGGTCGGAAAAAAGAAGTGGGAAGAGTAATTTTCTAAAGTCGTATAAGTAACCGGGCTTTCTCGTTCTATCCTACTAGTATGCTAGAATATAACTAAGGTAGGGGTCTTAAGATAAATTTATGTTTTTCAAAAGATGTTTTTTTAGATTAAATTTTCAAATAAAATGTTTTAGTCAAAAACTTAATATAGATATCTCAGGTCCGATTAGCTAGTTTTTTTTTTGTGGTGGCCAGAATTTAAACCCCCGACCTAGCATATATTATGCATTATCCCTACCAACTGAGCTAAGCTCACGAGGACTCAAAAAAGGAAAAAAAATACTTTTGTAGAAAAATCCCAAGATTTATGGGCATTGTTTTTTCATAAGAAAACCTCTTTTTTAGAGTTCATAAGAAAACTGTCTAATTATATATTTTTTTAATAGAAAAAAACATGTTTAATTATTTAAAATTTTCAGCGAGATTTTTTTTTTATGGTTGTTCTTAACTTCATGTGTTCACTAGTCGAGATACCCGTGCTACAACACGGGTAGTGCGGCTTCGCCACGCTTATCGACAGGGTACGTTGGAAAAGTAAATATTTTTTTGTGCATAGTGAAAAATGAGTTGTATTTAAATGAGAGTATTCATATTTATATATCGGTAGTAATAATTAAAAAGAAAAGGCAATATAAATTTGTTGTAAGAAGTACATAGCAAAATATTTCATAGTCAAAGTTACATAATAAATATAGTAATGAGAATAGTAGACTTTTTAGTATCATCTAGTTAATCTAAATACAATAAGGATCTTTTTTGCCATCACAGAGTCACACTTGAATTTTAGAAGAGTGTCAGGAGCAATACAATTGCATGAGCAAAATCGTCTCCATCGACTTCCAATTATAGCAGTTTTGGTATTTGTTTGTGGATCATTTAAGAATAGCAATTGACATATTGTGACATTGTTAGATGTTCCACATAATCTAAGATATTCGTGGTTTTTAACTTGTAAAAAGTTGCCAAGATCAGTTGGTAAAATCTGCAACATCAATGAAATGATATAAAATAGTGAAATATTTATAGAGTATATTAAAATGGAAATTGCAATAAGTAATATTACAAAAGTAAATATAAATATAAAAAGGCTTACCAATTTTGAACTAATTAATGAATTTTCTGGAACTTTGAGTTAAAATGTTAGATCTCGAGAAATGCAAGTAGTCAATCTATGGTAACGTGGATATTCATTTTTTGATGTAGAACCATTGAATATTTTGATTTGGAATACACTATCACCTAAATATGTGAAAGACATAAGTGGATTCATTGTGATATGATAAAAATCTCTAAATTGATGCCAACCGGTAGTAAGAATTGGTGCAGTGAGGATTTTGTTAAATTCAACTTGTTGACAATTGCCAATACCATCTTGTAGCATCCCTTGTTCTTCTAGTTCATCGAAATATTCTGCAACAAAAAGTGAATCTAATTCGCAAATAATCTGAAAAATAAAATAAAGTATGTTAGTGGTCTAGCATGTAAATAAAAGTCATGAAAGAGTTATTGAGAAAATTTATTAAGTTATGTTAGTAATACTTCTATGAAAACAACTAAAAAAGAAGGTCTATTGGATTCAATTGTCATCAATGGAGCTCTGCTGGTCTTCCCTCTTCTTTGATTTGATGGTAGTTCACTGATAGAGGAAGCATTGGACTCCATTGTTAGTGGATTGTAAGGAAAATGTTTATAACAATGTGAATGAAAAATATGATAATGAGATAAGTGAGTTGATTTTCGATGGAAGGTCTATTTATAAGAAGGAAGTAGAGATAAGTTAATTTGTATAGTTTGAATAAAGATGTAAAATATATTAATTTTTAGTAACTTTTATTAAGATTTCTAGTGATTCCTGACATGATTTTACCATTCAATAGTTTGCTTGTGATATATAATTTGTAAAAGATTTCTTTTATTGAGTAGACCTTACATTGAGTGCTTCTTTTAAGAAGCATGGGCATTATGTAATATTATATGCTTTGGTTTTTTATAATTAGTACCAAGGTAAAAAAACAGTTTGAAATTTGGATATTATATGTCACGGAAAGAAAAAAAAAACATTGATTTCACTAACATGAACTTTCATTAACTACTACATTACAAAGTGACACTTAATAGTTCATGACACGAATAGTTAAATTACATAGGAAATTATACAATAATTATGTTCAAATACAAATATAAAAGGTCTAGTTAACACAAGAACATTACATAATTGTTAATTTATTTAATAAAAGCACATAATAAACATATAAGTTTCACTGAGTAGGATTTGAAGTAGACCCTGATCCATGGATAGAGAGTTGATAAACATGACACATCTGATGAGCACTTTTTGTAGGAAATTTGAATCGGATGATTCCTGGCTGGAAATTATTTGCTTGGCAAAATTTGTCCTAGTCTATTCCCAATTCAACAGTTAATTTTTTATCGTTTCGAAGAAGGACCTGAAACACTTCAAATTGTCCTTGATCATGGCAGCAAGCAAGCATCTCATACTTATTTTTCCTTAGAAACTCACCAAAACGGTCTGAAACTGTCTGTAAAATAAATAATTTTAAGTTAGAATTAACATGAAATTATATTTAAGATGTATTAAAAAATTATTAAACAAAATAAGTAATGTTAAAAAAGGTATAGTAATAATTATAGGATTGATGAACTTAACGAATTTAGGCATCTTCAAGAGCATATCATTAACCCCTTCATCGAAGAAAAATGTTTCTTTTGGAAAGAGACTCCGACTATGGAATTTCGGTAAGGTTCTTGGATCATCAACTTCTCTTAACATGTACATGCCAAAGAGATCTTTGTCATAGTAAGAGAACACAACTTCAACATTATCGGGAATTTCATGGTATTCCTTAATCTCCGCCTAGCCATCCGTTATTATCGGGAATTTCACCTCAACAGATACAACTCCCCTAAAATTCAAACAACTTTTACAAAATTTTATCAAGGAAATTCAAGAACATCAAATATTTCAAGCAAAACAAACATTTAAGGTCTTAGGAGGGGTGTTCACATGCACATGTCAACCCGATCAACTGAACCCAAAATATCTGATTTGTGTCTACCTTGTAGTTTGTGTCTACTTCTAATCACCTGAGATGGTTTTATTGTATCAAATTTAAGTTTTCAAATTTCTTAATAAGACAGATTAAAAGAAAATCTCTCTTTTTTTGTGTACATATATAGTTGAAAAATATTAATATATTGAATCCATAAATGTTTCCTTTTGATGCAATTGCTTAAATTCTAAATTTAAATTTACTTTAGATATGAGAAATTTTGTGGAGTAAATTGTCAATATGTTTTGATTTTAAAATTATTTTATGCTTCATATAACCTAATGATCCGACACTAACCAAATTATTACTTTTTTACATACCTAAACTGGTGATTATCATTTGATTGGAGAGGATAATTTTTTTTGCTCAAAACCAATGCATATGGTGGTTATAGGTCAGAGTAAATCAACCTCAATTTATAAGTGATATTTTAAATTTGATTTTTTTTTTTTAAGAAACAAAAATGGAATTATATTCACAGAAAGAAACAAAGATTCATCCTTGGCACAAGGCGTACAAAAAAAGGCTCTCAAAGTTACACTGTAGCTGTCACAATAAAAAGAAAATAGTAGTTAGCCGATATCCAGATATGTCAAGGGGTTCGACCACCACTGCTGACAACCAAAAACAAAAGAGGCATTATTAGCCATCAACCACCAGTAGGAATGAAATTTAACCTTCTCCGAGAGTTCTAAAGATGAACTTTGAGAATTATTAAATAACCTATCATTACGCTCATTCCAAACTAGCTAAATACAAATGAGCCAAATTAACTGCATAAAAGATCGACGCTCCCGCAGACCACCAAAGTAATTTGTAAAATGGACAAAATGATCAGGAATACTCTGATGGTCTACACCAGAAACGCCTACCCAAGATCGAACCTGCTGCCAAAGAGAACTAGATATATCACACTGTAAAAACAAATGCTGAGTTGTTTCGACCTGCCCACATCCCGCCAAGCAAGATGTGTTTGCACCTGTAATGATGTCGCGGCCAAGAAGGTTGTCTTTTGTCAGCACCCTGTCTCGAAGTAACAGCCAAGCTAAAATGGAAACCTTCACGTGGACCTTAGAGTGCCAAATCAGATTGTCGGAAGTATGTAACAATGGAGGATCCTGAGAAGTGAGCAAATGGTATATTGAGGAGATCACATTAAAGATAATTGTCATATTTTTCAACTGCACTTAATCATCGATAAAGTTGTTGGTAAGTGTTTTTTGGAGCGAGGATCCAAAGGTAAACCTAATGGATCCCCTAGCAGAGTGTACTAGATGCTAAAGAATAAATCCTAATCTCCACACTATATGGGTTTTGATTTCTCCCTTGAAAATAAAGACAGGTCAAAAGATGTGTGGTTCTTAAGTTATAAGGTGGCTTGATTCAGCTGCAAGCAAGAAAATGCTCAAAGGAATTTCGCGGGCATTCTGGGATTGAGTGAAAGGTCAAACACAAAGAGGCTGCTGATTCTGTTGTTACATCAAGAAAGGCTTAAAAAATCATTTATTCCTCCTATTCTTTTCTCACATGTGTATGTGTACCCATAAATTAATCTTTAGTCTTCTTTGAGTTTACGTATATGAAAAATGGTTCGTACTCGTTATCGCCCACCACCAAGGCCTACAATTTAAAAACTATTCTTTTCAAAGTCAAAAAGAAACTCATTCATCTAGTAAAATGTCAAAGGCAAAAATTTTACACCGTACACTGCAATTTCATTTAAGCCTGAGATTGCAGTTAACCCAAAAACACTTATTTAACCAGCTTTTTAATATATATATTTTAATCTCATTCCAATAATTT
>Ga0315915_1002737_pt1 | contig 22302 bp, 13 predicted proteins | sample MpolbnodulesMG_FD_207738 | JGI IMG/M metagenome (GOLD analysis project Ga0315915, IMG submission 207738) | Medicago polymorpha root nodule microbial communities from Los Angeles, California, United States - branched nodules | ecosystem: Host-associated > Plants > Roots > Nodule | place: USA... | reverse complement strand
TATATATGCAAATATCACTTGATGTATCAAAACATGTGCTTCAAGATACAAACAAACTTGTCTAGGTAAAACTCTACGTGATAGGTATGCCACTTAAGACACAATAGCTGCATATAGGCCGGATCAGTTATGTCAAACTCTCACAGGGCAACATCTGACAATGGATGAATCAAAATAAAAAATTTAGCACCACCTTTTATCCTTGAAGCAAACTTGATGGTTATATAGCTATTTCTAGATTTATCCAATATAAAGGGAAAATAAAAATAATACCTTTAGTGTTGTGTATGGCGAATTAAGTGACCTGTCTCGCAGATTGAACATCCACCATGGCTGCCTTTGGGTTGAAGTTCGAATTTTTAGTTAAAACTACCAGAGAAAGAAATAGCTATTCATATAGAAAAGGTTCACCTGTAAACGACATTATGCAGCTAAAAATTCAAACATGTGCCAACATATTATAAATAAAAATAAAGGCTCGTTATGTTTATTCCAATGGCCAATACCAAGTCCCCAACATCATAATAAATGCGCCCACCTGGTGGAATTGTTTCTGCCTATTGACTTTTTGATAATACATCTCCCAATTAAGTAGGTGATTAACGTCATTAATGCATATTTGATGTCTTGTAATGATGGCTGAGTTTGAAATTCAAATAAGAAATTAAGAGGGATTAGTGAGTAGTTAGGAGTTGAGGGTGCAATTAATGCTAGCTAAGGAGGAAAATTTTGAGGTGATTAGGGCTAACTGCCAGCATGACAAGTCTAACTTTTATAATAAATGATAATAATTGTTAAATTGTTAATCAAATTAGTGATTTTTTTTGGGTGGTGTCCGAGATTTGAATCCCAAAACTTTGCATATATTATGCATTATCTCTACCAACTGAGTTAAGCACGCGTGAATTTAATGATTGTTTTTTAAGACAAGATACATAAATATTAACATAAACGTATTTTAAGACTCTTATTTTTGTCTTTTTGGGATACTATTGTCTTTTAATCAAAGTGACGGTTTCTAGCAACGATTACTTGCTCAAATCAGCACAGCACAACACGCTTGTGTTTTTTTTATTTAATTAATAAATAAATTACGTTGTTAATGAGAGAGAATGTTTAACTGGGAGAGAGATAAAAACAAGTCAAAATCATTCAAGTGGAATCCCACTAGCACTAGTGTCATAAGTCATAACCTTGCTTCATTCACGATTCATCTTTTACAGGATGGAGCAGACTATTCCAGTGATTGATCTTGACAAGATTTCAGAGCAATCCGAATGCAAAAAGCTAAGAGAAGCATGTGAGAAATGGGGTTGTTTCAGGATCATCAACCACTCTATTCCTCCTACCCTTATGTCTGATATGAAGATCGTTGTTCAAGCTCTTCTTGATCTTCCTATGGATATCAAGAAAAACAACAAAGATGTTATTGCTGGTAGTGGTTACATGGCACCAAGTGTTGTTAATCCTCTCTATGAAGCTTTAGGCCTCTATGATTTAGGTTCTTCACAAGCTGTGCAGGAGTTCTGCTCTCAATTGAATGCCACACCTCTTCAAAGGTTTCTTCATTTTTCTCATGTTTATCATTTAATAATTGATTTAAGTATAGGATTTAATTCATATACACCCTCAATGTAAAAAGTGGTGTAAAGAGTTTTTTAAGCTGTCAATCAATCATAACCATCATATTATAGCTGTCAGTCTCATGTTATTAAGGTTGTTGTTGGTTATGATCCTTAATATTGTTGTGCATTCCTGACAATTTAGAGGTCTAGTTGTAATATTGACAATTTTCTCTAAAAATAAAATAAAATAAAAGATACAACACCACTTATATTGATAAATAATTGGCTAAATTGCATTTTTGATCCCTTAACTATTTAGGTAGTATCGTTTTGGTTCCTTAATTAAAATTCGATTTATTTTGTTCCCTTAACTTCTCTCCGTTACACATTTTGGTCCTTTCCGTTGGTTTTAATTAAAAAACGTTAGGTTTTCTTCATTTTCTTCTGGAATTTTTCTGGAATTCTTGTTGTTGAAGGTTGATGGAGATGATATGAAGATGAAAAAGAGGAGAAGAAGATGAAGAAAACCTAACGTTTTTGAATTAAAACCAACGAAAATGACCAAAATGTGTAACGGGGAGAGAAGTTAAGGGACCAAAATAAATCAAATTTTAATTAAGGGACCAAAGCAATACTACCTAAATAGTTAAGGGACCAAAAATGCAATTTAGCCTAAATAATTAAGTTGTAGTTAAATATATTAGCATTGGTTCAAACATGACTTTTATCTACATACAAATAGACATTTACCTATAAAAAAAATTACATTTAGTGACATATTTTGTCGTAAGTAAAAGCGTTATTGTTTTTTATCCTACACCCTAATAATTATACCCTTATCCCTACAAATATTTGAGGCCCCCATAAATTGGAGGCTAGTTCCATAGAGCCCATCACTCTTGCCGAGGAACGGCCCTGTTGTTGTGTGAGCATAATTATAGTCAAATGTGGATGAAATAGTACCAAAACAATTTTTATAAGAAGAATGTTTTGCTATTAGTTTCTTATGATCTTTGTCAATGTCTCCAAAAAACGATCTTTCAGTGTGCTTCATTGTATGAAGCTAATGTCAAATTACACGGTTAAGTTAGTTATAGTTCTGTTAGATAGTTGTTAGTTGGTTATGTTAGCAATCAGTTAACTACTACTATATATTGGCAAATGTAAGCTTATTGTTATTTCGTTTCTTTATCATTATTGAGTTGAGTTTGCTCTGGTTCTCTTCATTTTCTTCATAGGAGGATCTGTTTGGGTTGGTTTATTTGAGCTTATCTTTTGTCATAAGCACATGTGAGACTATTTTTGAGAGCTTACGGAAACAACTTTTGACATGTCCATAAGTTTTTTCAGCCTTATTTCCATAAATTGTCCAGGATAACTTATAACTTGTGCAAAAAACAATTTGATTTTATCTCTTGTTAATGAAGCAACTTATTCACAGTCACATATATGTTAAGGGTTTATATTGTTTGGGTTACTGTGTCTTCCACATTGATATGTTTTTTTAGGCATAATGAAAATGTCCATCTAGATGTTATTGTTTTCTTTGGTTTTGGTGCTTTTAAGAGTTTATCCATTTAGTTTATAAAAAGCAAATACTGGTTTCTGGAATTGTTTGATGGTTAGGTGCATTTGAGTTCGATCACTTTAACTTGATGTGGTGCTTATTTCGTATCCTGGTGAATTTAGCAATATCGCAGTGAGCCACTGTGATTTTTTAAACTTCGTAGCTTTGAACCGTGATTTTGTCCAACACACGATATCAAACATTCATATAATGATTTATAAGATTATATCCTCTCAAATACAACAGTAAATTTTTGCAAATTTTATATTAGCATAGTTTAGTTTCCTATTTTTTTGAGTAAAAAAAGAACATTTCCTATTTTGTTACTAGTATTGAACTGTTGTGACCATTTTATTTATATTTAGTTTTCTGGTTTAGTTTAGTTTTCCCTTTCTACTAGCCAATTATTGACCTTTTTATGTATGGTTGATTATTACCAGGGAAATAATGGAGGCATATGGCAAAGCAATTCATGATTTGGCTGTCAAAATAGGACAAAAGATGGCCGAATCATTGGGCATAGGTAGTGCTGATTTTGAGGACTGGCCTTGCCAGTTCAGAATTAATAAATATAGCTTCACCCCAGAATCTGTAGGGTCCCCTGGAGTCCAAATACACACAGATTCAGGGTTCCTAACAATTCTTCAAGACGATGAAAATGTTGGCGGTCTTGAAGTGATGGACAGTTCTGGATCATTTGTCCCAGTCCCACCATTTCATGGAACCCTCCTTGCCAATCTTGGAGATATTGCTAAAGTGAGTGCTGGTTAGTAGTTACACTGTAAATCACTAACTTTGTCACTAAACTTTCACATTCTTTTCTACCTGCTATTTTATATTGACAGAATATAAGAAATTTGACAAAATATTATATACTACACTAACATATATTATTTTTGTTATATTATTATTTTTGTTTATTTGATAACCAAAGCAAGAGAGAGTGCCTAAGTTCAGAAACTAAATTGGTTATTTGGGCCTTAGCTTATGTTTTAAACTTATGGTGTTTGAAAATTGTGTGCTTCAAGTCCTGAATATATGAAATGAAATGAATGCAGGTATGGAGCAATGGAAGGTTTTACAATGTAAAGCACCGTGTACAATGCAAGGAAGCTACAACACGCTTTTCAATTGCTACATTCATGTTGGGACCGAGGAAGGGAAATGTTGAGGTCCCAACAGAGGTGGTGGACCATGATCACCCACGTCTATATAAACCTTTTGTTTATGATGATTATAGAAAGCTCAGAGTTTCGAAAAAGATGCACACTGGTGAAGCCCTTGAGCTATTACGTTTGACGTAAAGATTTAAGAATATTGGGACTTCATCCTCTCTACTGGGCATGTGCATCTTGTTGATAATCATTTTTTTTAATCCAACACTCCATGGCCATGTCACAATTCACAAATAAGTATGTGTACAGTGTACATCCGTGTGTACATGTAGTTGATTCTATGATACTGATTACATGCTATTAGAGAATGATAGTTGGGAAAATTGGCGATACTCTGTTTTTACACCATTTGATATTATTTGATGTAAGGATTACAAAGTAGAGCCCGAGTATATATAGTGCTGAGATGAATACATTACACACAGATCCTAACTAAACTAACCCTAGGAGATAGATGATGAATAACATATTCTATAACAGAAGACCGTTTATATGATCACTATAACACCCCTTTCAAGATCAAGGTGGGTGAAACACTTTAAGATTGGTTCTTAAGTCTTCAAAACGAGAGGAAGAGATAGGCTGTGGTAAAGTTGTTTGCTAACCAATTCGCAGTTGGAAAATCAATTCTTGTGCTTAATGTTGTTCAGTTTAAGTTTAATTTGTAAGTTGCAGCAGGATTTAGTTTAAGTTTTAGATCATATCCATAATGCTCACTATTTTGTTTTCCTATTAAGGAGCTTTTATGTTTTGCCTACTACTACTATATTCAATATATGATATTTATACAACCTACTATTCGGTTAAAAAGCCAAACTTTTCAATCTTCAACCATTCAAAGCATGTAAGGAAACTCTGTCAACAAAGATATTCATTGCCACTGCCATAAAATCCAATGTGCAACCTTGATTCAACCTTTCTTGGCTGCTTATCAGAACCAACAAATGTAGTGTATACTAAATCCTTTTGGGGTTTTCATGACTAATTTGAGTTTCGGGTTAATGAATGATAGTCATTTGCTTATAATGGTTTCCCATGATTTTGTAGTCTTTAATGGTTTCCCTTCCACTAAATCCTTTATTCTCGACATCTCTCCCATTGAACACCTCCTTGATACCATCTATTTTTCACTCACTTCCGTATATAATATTTTTTTTTAAGGAATCCTTACATAATAGTATAGCATATGAATATTTAATTTTATAAATACTATTTTTTTATTAAATTAAAATATATATTTCATTATCATACTTCATTATAAATATATTTTCTTATGTAATGATTTTTTTTAACATTACAATGTGTAATGACTCGGTCATGTAGGCACAACTCATTATAAATACTATTTATCTTTTTTTTTTTATAATTTTATTATCAACACTTGTAGGGAAGGGAATCAATGTGCGATTTTTCTTGCTAAGCTTGGTGCTTCTTCTGATGTTGAGTTTCTTCGACATGAGTCTCCTCCGACGAACCTCAAGAGTCTCCTCCAAAGTGATGCGATTGGAATTTTCTTTTTGAGAGAGTAACTCTTTTTTTTTTGTTGTTCTTTTTTTTTTCCTCCGGTTTTTCTTGAGCCTTGTAGACCAAAAAAACTCAATTGGTAACGGCAAATACAATATTATGCGAGGACCGAGGTTGAACCTCAAACTCCACATTTTAAAATGTGTGAACCACATCCACTAGACTACTTGACCAAAAAATATATGTAACGACTCGATCATAAAGTTCAACTCGATTTAATGTGTGTGTGTGTATATATATGTATATATATTTTATTTTATAGAAGTCGAGTTACACGGACGGGTCATTCAGTTCAATCACGTGATTTATTCAATGATCTAGTTGTTGGATTAACGGCCTAGTACTTTGACCAAGTTGATAACCAGTCTGAATTTTAAAAGTTAAAACACTAGATTGAATCATATCATATTTAACATAAAGCAATTTAATAGTCAATCGAATTAACCCATATAAAATGTACTAATAAATAAAATTCACACTCTAAATAAATTGGCCGCCCTCATTTACTTAAAAAAGAAGGCCACCCACAAAATAAAAACTATGTCATCGTTGGTGGCCCCACATGAAGTTTTTCTCTCGCTCCGCCACTTATCGAATACACATGCCTAAAGATCTGCAACGTTGGTGCTTAAACCATTGTTTGAATCTATAATTGACTGAAGCAGGTCTTTCAATAAGAACCAAACGAACACCGCACCAATACGAGAAATCAAACAATACAACACAAGACGATGAAGAACACAATGCCACACTCGGACGACGAAAAAATAAATCTAGATCTATGTGAAAATCACTTATTTAGATTAAAACGGGGAGAAAAATATGAAAGGGGTGATTTCAGATAAAAAAATTGACCCAAAACCACTCCCTCAAGGAAGAGAATGGGAGGGAGAACGTAGAGAGAGAAAACTAGGTCCGACTTGTTGGAGAATTAATTCGAATGAATAAATATCATTTTATTGTTGTCAAAAAATTGCATATATATTTTTGGTAACCCATGAATTACGTGTTTTTAGAAGAATGGGTAAGTTAAAATTAATGGAAGATTACAAAAGATCAGAGATATAAAACTCGACCTAATGAAAGTGAAAAATAAACATCCAAAAATGTAATACATATCAACCCAAAGGGTAAAGAAACCACAACGAGACAAGTAAATACGAATCCAGATTAAACAACCATGCACCATATGCACAATCCAGCAAAATCGCGTACGAGAGCGAAACCAAATTGAAAAAAAAAAGTGGCGTGTGAACTTTCGTGAAAACTGGATCCAAATTTTGATAACCGGTGAATGAACTCGACCGCTGACACGAAAACAAATCCACACACCAAGAACCCACTACATCGAAACAAGATAACACAATGCATCAACTGCCTTTTTGAGCAACATAGTCTGAAGCCAATTTGAAGGTCACCACGTAACTTGCATCCCACAAATCGAGATTTGGAGTACTGAACAACGAGTAACTCAAAACCCTCATCACCGTCAATCCGTCAGAGAAGCCAAATAACAACGACAACATAGGCGACAACGAGAAAACCAGAAATCATCAGTGAAAAACTGCGACAACTTTAACAACCCCTAAAAAGGGGTTTAAAGAGGCATTGTCACGATAGAAAGACAGTGATAGCTCCATCCTCATGAAAGGTTACATTGGAATTGTTGGGTAATTTTAACCGGGGCATCATATTTATTATGATTATTATTATTTTTTTTTTGAAAGTATACATAGCACGTGTTAAATATCTCTTTGAGAAAATCTGTCTAGATTCAGTTAACCTGATACTACTTGAGATTTGTTTTGACTTTTTGTGTGTGTTAATCCTTCAATTCTCAAGGGAAAGAGACCCTAATAATTTAAAACCCGACATGAGAATAAGTAATCTCTGACAAATAATGATTCCATCCAAATTTGTTTTGACTAATGATATTATTCCTTATTGTCTTCATTGTAATTATAAATATGTAATTTATCTCTCTTTCAATAAATAAATAAATAGATTATTTTCTGTCCCAGTGAGCTTAACTCAGTTGGTAAGGACAATGTATAATATATGCAAGGTCCGGGGTTCGAACTCCGGACAACACAAAAAATTATTATTTTCTATTAGTAGGATAAATCACAAAATGAAAAACCAAATGTCTCCGGCTGCTAACTCAGAAATTAGTCTCACAAAAAGCCTAATGGTCTAAATCATGGGGACATTTTTTTTAATTTTTTTTTTAGGGAAAATCATGGGGATATATTAAGGCGCCTATTGAGAACAAGATTATAGTGTTTTTTGACAAAAACAAAACGATATTCATTCATTCAAATCGATAGAGCACATCAATCAACATCGCTAAAAACGTAAATGATGAATCTGCGAACAAACTCACAACATCCAAGTTAATAGCATATAACGGCATAATGCCTACAAAAATATATAATAAAATTAAAGTGACCGGAATACTCATGCCTCCGGAACTGCAACGTTGACGTCCAAATCTTTGATTGAATAATCGATATTTCAATATGAATCAAATGAACACCGCACCAAGATGAGGACATCAAACAACGTCGCACAAGACGACGAACAACACACCACCACACTCAGATGACAAAATCATGAAGGAAAAAAACCTAGATCTATGTGAAAATCACTTATTTGGATTGAAATGGACTAGAAAAAGATGAAGAGGGGTGATTTCAGGTCAAAAATTGACCAAAAACCACCTTTCAATGAAAAATTTAGAAGAGAAAATCTAGAAAGAAAAAAACTAAGGCGTTAATGCTTAATATATGACACTGGTTATCCATACCAAAAATAACAAGATTATAGTTATAGATGAGTTATCAAAAAGAAATAATAAATCACGAAATCACATGTGACAAATTGAACTTATTAATGTTAACGTGTGTGTTTTATAACTTTATATTTTTAAATTAGCTATTTTTTCTTTTAATAGTATTGAAACAACTTTATAGCTCTTTGAAACAACTTTTGTGATTTCATCGTTGTTTGTTTTGATTTTTTGTCTTTATGCGATGTGTGTTTAATTTTACATCTTAGTGCGGTGTATAATTGATTCTGGTTGAATGAATAACTTTGATAAAATTCAAATCCACTTAATGACTTTGACATCGTCAACACTGCATATCCGGAGACATGATATTCTAAAAACTTTAGTCATATCTGAAGGCATATGCAAATTGTTGTTTTATGAAATTAATATGGATGTTGTAAATTTTTTCCAATTTTCATTCTTTTTGTTTTTATCGACTTTGAATTTGTATTGTATCGACGTACCTTATCAACTTAAATGAATGAATATAATTTGTTTTTGTCGATATATATATGACACCCACCCATATTTTTTGTAAAAAAATATAAGGTTAATAGTGTTTTACCCCCCTGTAATATGTCATTTCCGGTTTACCTTATGAGAAATTTTTAGTTTGGATTTCGTCCTTGTAAAAAAAAACTCCAAAATAACCCCCTGACCCATCTGACTGTGCATATTCGCTGATTTGGTACTGACATGGCACATGACTGGATATATGATTAAGTTTTTCATTTTTTTTAATTGTTCCACGTGTGTAATTAGTTGACACCTAATTATATAATTTAAAAAAAAAAGAAAAACATGAAAAATCATTTTATATTAATTTAAATTAAAAAAAATATTAAAATTATTTTTTTAAAAAAATTTAAAAATCATTTTATATTAATTCATCATATGTGGCTAATTTTTTTAAAATATTTTAAATTCATTTATATTAATTTAGAAATTAAACAATCTGAAAATTAATTTTTGTAAATTTTTAAAAAACTAAAAAATTAGAAAAAAAATAATTTTTTTTTCCAAAAGTAAGAAGACTCTTTTTTTATAAAAATGAAATATTCTGGAACTTAATATATTTCAAAAAATTTGAAAATAATTAGGAAATACATTTCGAAAATTAGAAATTAAAAAAAATTCAGATTTTTCTTTCGAAATTTATATAAATGAATTTATATTCTTTTGTTACTTTTTTTAAAAAAATAGGCACAAATACCACGCGTATCCATAAAAATTGAAAAAACAAAATTAATTATAACGTCAGTGCGCCACAAAATCAAAAAAAGATGACTCAGTATGCCACGTCATCAAATATGCACAATCAGATGAGGGAGGAGGGTCTTCTTGATTTTTATTTTTTTTACGAGTACGAAATCCAAAACAAGAATTTCTCAGAGATAAACAAAAATACGAGTACGGTTGATTTTCTTTGATTACAAGACAAATAATGGAGACATATGGCAAAACAATACATGATGTGGCAGTAATAATAGGACAAAAGATTGCTGAATCCGTAGGCATATTTGATGCTGATTTTAAGGATTGGCCTTGTCAGTACAGAATTAACACATATAACTTCACTTCAAAATCAATAGGTTCCCTTGGAGGTTCAGTGCACACAGATTCAGGGTTCTTAACAATTCTTCAAAATGATGAAAATGTTGGTGGTCTTGAAGTGATGGACAGTTCTGGCTCATTTGTCTCGGTCCCACCATTTCATGGAACCCTTCTTCTTGCCAATCTTGGAGATAATGCTCGAGTGAGTACTAAGTACAAAGTAATTCACTAATTTTGTTACTAATCTTATAGAGGGCCTATTTATCCTCTACAATTATATAGAGACAATTGAGGCTTTATATTGAGTATGATTAAAACTTATAAAACAGGCAATTTGATGTATGAATATATATGGTGGGTGACTCGATTGATATGCTCTAAAACCATAGTATATTTTTTTTTATTGAATCTAACTAATTCTTACAAAAAAAATGTTTGTAAGATGGGAAATGTCAATCTTTATCAACTGATGTTAGGTCTTATCTCTATACAATGTGGAAAATAGTGACAAACTATTTTTATTTACTTGATAGATAAAACAAGAGAGAACTCCTACCAACACACAAAGTGGCGAACCAAAGTTTTGTAATGTGGACATCCTAAAATCGGTCTAAATTAAACCCTATTAACACTACCAAAAAAAATAAATTGAACCCTATTAAATTGAATTGGATTAAACCATGTTTTTTTTTATATGAGTTGTCCAAACCAAACTGAACCACATATAATTTTATTTTAGGATTGGATAGTTTTTTAGCTTAAAATTGATTCATACTGCACTGCAAACAATGCAGTATGTTCACTTAAAAAAACACTACAAGCATTCTTATATTAGAGGAATCAATGAGAAACCAAAAAAAGGGGGAAAAAAAGAAACTGTCAAAGTTCTGAAACTAAATAGTTCAATGAGTGATTAGTTACCTTCACTTGGGATTTAGCTTAGTTAAGCTATAAAATTTGAAACAAAAAAGCAAAAACTGACTTATGGTATTTGCAAACTGTTTGCTTTGTGCAAGGCCTTAATATATGAAATGAATCCAGGTATGAGCAATGGAAGGTTTTGCAATGTGAAACACTGCATACAATGCAAGGAAGCTACTACGCGTTATTCAATTGCTACATTTATGTTGGGACCCAGGAAGGGAAATGTTGAGATCCCAAAGGAGTTGGTGGACCTTGTTCGCCCACGTCTTTATCAACCTTTTACTTATGAAGAGTATAAGACTCTCAGAGATTTCATAAATAAAGCTGATGATAAATATCTGCAAACTGGTGAAGTCCTTGAATTATTGCGTTTGGTCTAGTGGTTTGAAAGTGCCCCTCTTTTCAGAAATTTTTATGGATGTCCCTTTCTCTGTTTGCCAGTTAATTAAAATAAACATTGGTGTCTAAATCCTTTGGAAAATAACTTTTGTCAACAAAGGAGAATGGTTATATTGCTATTGTCCAAGTGCTAACTAACTCATATATGAGGGAATGGTTATAAGGATACTTATAATAATAAAAATAATATTAATAAGTTCAAATGTTATGTTTATTTATTTAATTATTTTTTAGGGAAAATGTTATGTTTACTTAACAACGGAGTTTGGAGGACACCCAGAGGCAGAAGTAATAAAAATAGTTACGAGTCATGGAATTTCTCCACTATTAAAATTGTAGCAATTACCATCTGTCAATGAAAAAACAACCACATAATGCATACTTACATACATGAATAATACTAAACCATCGACCCGTGCTAACGCACGTGTCATATTGAAGGTAATATTGGACGGTAATAGGTAAAAAAATAGTCTAGGTAAATGTCATGATTGTCATATAGTATTTCATAATATTAAGAAGCATGGACGTTGGTACTGTACCATAACATAATATTTCCATAACATCGTCCTTGGTACCGTAACGTAACATAATAGGTTAAGTATAGCGAGACGGGTTAACATTTATAAGTAAGAGATTAAATTAAGTATAGCGAGACGGGTTAACGGTTATTCCTTTTCAAAAAATAGCATATAATTAGGAACATAATTTTATTTTACTTTTTAGATAGACATTAAATGCAAAAGTGTGGGGGAAAAAATTAGGTTAAAATTAGGTTAAGTATAGCGAGACAGGTTAACATTTAAAAGTAAGAGATATAGCGAGACGGGTTAACGGTTATACCTTTCCAAAAAAATAGCATCTAATTAGGAACATAATTTTATTTTACTTTAGATAAACATTAAATGCAAAAGTGTGGAGGGAAAAATTAGGTTAAAATTAGGTTAAGTATAGCGAGACGGGTTAAAATTTACTAGACTATTCACCCGTGCTGCCGCACGGGTCATACAAATTGTAGATGTAGCATGCAAAAGCAAATCTAAACATGTCATTAATATATCAATGTGTTCATTACATTTAGTTTCGTGAACAAATACATACGAAAATTTGAGCAAACTACAAATTACGGAAAACTTCTTTAAACACGACATTAGACGTAGTATCAATACACATACCATCATCGTCTAATAGCAAAATTTTCAGACCATCCCTTTTTCAGACCATCCCATATTATAAGTTTTGTATTAATAATCAGCTTGGCTAAATGACTCTTGGGCCACATGTTGAAAATTTATCAATAGTAAATGGAATACCAAACCTCGAATGCGCAGTGCGACCCCCACGTATGAGCAAGGCCATAATACCACTTGAAGCAACTGTTAGCACAATTTCTCCTCTTGATCGAAAAGCAGATGAAAGAGCCCTCCATATGAAGGTCTTGCCTGTTCCGCCGTAACCATAAATAAAAATTACACCAGGCTGGTTTGCATATACCCTTGTCATAATTGTGTCGTAAACATTCTTTTGCTCCCCTTTCATAGTCGACATCAACCTACGATGCTCGTCTTCCAATGTTTTTGTCATAGCTCATCTCATCATAGATTAACCTATTACGCGCCTGATGTATTAACCACACATCAGGCTGAGGCATCGTGGGATAATCGTCCTTCATGTTTTTGCCATGGCTCCGTAGTAATAATTGGATAAAGATGTATCTGAAGAGTTAACTGCAAAAAAAAATCACATATTTTAGCGTAAAAGTTGGCTAAAGATTCAACCATAAATACACAAAAAAATTCAAACAATGGCTACCGTTTGTGATATAAGACAATGGTGAAAACGCCCCATTAACTTTTCTATCAGTCTTTCACAACATTTCTTCAAGTTATTAAAGTGTAAGGTTGGTATTGGCATGTAAGAAAAAACAGTTGATACATTTAGCTCTTAATCTTCCATTTGGAGTATGCTGCTGCCCATGAACATTAGAAGGCATTATATAATGACCACACCAACCTTAACCATTACACTGTATTACGTTTCAAATGCTATTTACAAACCAACAAATGCATTGAGAAAACAAACCATTGAATGTTATAACCCCCCAACTAATTTTTTTAGATAACCACAAAATGTAATTAAAGCATTGTATTAGCACATCATTTATTACTAGTGCAAGTCAATGGCTTCTGATGTAATACACCACATATAGTGTGAGCACGAATGTAATACTCAATAGAGTTTTCAATGGCTACAAACTAAAAAAATAGCAAATAGTGATCACTATTTTATTGAGAACCAACCTATATTGGTTATTAAACTTTTTTTCGTCATGTCCATGATTATAAATTACTGCCAAACGAACTTTTGAACTTAAATTTGAATATTTTGGTTTAATAACCAACATGCATTGTAACAAATGACATTACTAACATATGTTCCACTCTATAGGTGATTTGTAAAGATTTGTAAAGATTAGTAATAAGATATGTCCCTACTCAAGAACTAATTTCTATTCGATGCTATACCAATAATTAAGGCACTAATCCTTCACAAGATCTAAAAAGGGCTGGATACTGCCATGAAGCAAGTTTGTCGTGCTAAAATTAGATAACTGGTCTAGCGCCAAATGGACAAAGACAATCAGGGATAAATAATAGAGACTGATAAACATAAATGGCTAGGAATTGAAAGGAATTTTATCACCAAACAATAAGGAAAACAAAATCCAGTCGACTTTAAACAATTTAGATATAGCACAAAATTCACCACATCTATATTTTTTAATTCTCCTTATAGTATATTGTTTTTCTAAAACTTGAAAGCATTAATCCTGCAAAAATATTGATTGTTACCAACCTGCCATTAACCATGATAGACATGATGTAGAGGTAATAAGATCAAATTTTATGCAGACAGTCATAATGAAATTAAAGAACTAAACTCAAGAGGCTTTGATCTATGGTGAGTAAAAGTCATGGGATTATTTTGTCATAATGAAATATCATGTAGTATATATAGGGGCAAAGAGTAGTAAATATGCATTAGCTGCATGGATAGTGGGTTTAACATGGGAAATACACATCATTTATTATGGCATATGGGGTTGTGCAAATGGGGGATTGGAATAGTTTAGAGGGGAATTTGAATTTCAAATTCTGCCAACCAATATGCTGAGGTAATTAATGTAACCCTCATTACCTTTAGATTGGTGTGGCGCCAATATATCTTAGGATTAGGTTAAGCAAATTAGGTTTGCATTGTACGCAAAGATTAGAAATAAGGGATAAGTAAGAGATAAATACATGCATGCCCATGAGCTACATAGTACATAGAACAAAGATATTTTTTTTGACAAACATAGAACAAAGATATTAGAAAGCATTCGTTGGTTGGTGTTCACCACCATAAAGAGAAAGAAAAAAAAAGAAGCATTTGTTGGTGTGGTACCGTGATTGTTTTTATATATACACACACGAGATAATGCGGCTTTTATGGTTTATTGTAGGTCTGTAGCTCATTATAAATATGACCTTATAAATAGATCGGGTTCAATACACTTAAGTTTACACATTTTGTCCAAAAAAAAAGTTCACACATAAGAATAAAATAATATCTCCATTTTTATCTCTATTTTCTTCTTCATTTATTAAGTTCTCTATATTTTAACTTTTCTCTTAGTCTATGAACTATAAAAAAATAATAAGTAGTTCAAAAATAAGAGAAATAATGATAGTTCAAGGAATAGCTTGATGCACAAAAAATAATTTATGCACTAATTATATTTATATAGTTTAGAGAATAAATAATATATGTTCTTTGTTGATTTTGAGATGGTGTATGATTTAGTGGAGTGGGAGTATCTGATGTAGTGATAGGGAAGATGAATTTACCAGTTGTGTGGCAAAGATGGATAATGGAATGTGTCGTTTCAGTATCAGTGTTGGTTCTGATTAACGGTAGTCTGACTGAGATGAGTTTAAAATGGGAACGTGTTTGCGGAAAGGCAATCCTCTTTATCCATGTATATTTCTTATTACAGGGGAAGGGTTAATTGTTATGTTGAATGCTTTAGACGATTCTAATTTGTTCACTAGGTATAAGTTTTGTCATTTAGCAAACCTGCATATTTTTCATTTGCAATTTGTTCATGATACTTTTATTTTGAGAAAAAGTTGGGAGAACATTAACCTTATCATGTTTGAGGTTATTTCTAGGCTAAAGGTGAATTTTTATAAGTGTTTGTTTGTTTGTTGTGAATGTGGTTGATTTTTGGTTCACAAAAGCCTCTAGTGTTATTAATTGCAAAATTGACCATATTCCTTTTATGTATCTTGGTCTTCCTATTAGAGGTAACCTTCATTGATTGTGCTTTGGTACCCTTTGCTTGATCGTACTAAGAAATGTTATTTGGGTGGAAGAATAAGAATCTTTTGATGGATGGTCGCCTAGTTCTTTAAAAATTGGCTTGTCATCGATATCACTCTAGTTTCTTTCCTTTTTCAAGGATCACATATGTTTAATTTCCTCCATCGATCTCTTTGTAAATGTTTCTAATTGAGGAGTGGGGTTAGGAGGCTAGGAAAGTCCATTGGGTAAAGTGGGCAAGGAATGACCAAATTAGTGAGCTTAAGAGTAGACCAAATGGTAGACTCTTCAGTTTTATTATATTAGTAGATTGACTATTTTTTCTCTCAATGGTATTGAAACAACTTTATAGTTTTTACTTAATAAATTCATATACGTATATGAGTTTTGTTAGAAGACACCCTTTATAAAGGTGTCTTTTAGCAAGTTATTCTATAGACATTTGCTAAAAGACATAAACTAATTTTTATGAAGGTGTCTTTTAGCAAGTTATAACTAAAAAGTTGATAATCACACCTTGAGGTGTGGATTGCTAATAGACACTTTCATGGGTGTCTTCTAGAAGACACCTTTTATAAATGTGTCTTTTAGCAAGTTATGTATATCAAGGGAGAATGACATTTATATATGAGAATGGTAGCAATAAATTGTCGCCATCAGATTAAAAAGGAAGGATTGAGATTAGAAGATGGGTTAAGTGAGTGTGTCAATTCTCACATTTTCCTTCAACCTGAACGCTTCTTATTCTACCTTCCTGCTTGTGACTCTTCTTCCCCTCACCTTCCACCACCAGTTCCGTCGTCGTTTCTTTCCCTCTGCTATCGCCACACACACATACACATATATATTCTGATAAAACATTATTTTTCTTTGATTTTATTCCTTTTCAATTTTAAAGTTCGATTTGGAACATTTTTCCATTTTACTCCACTTTAATTTATGTGTTTAGTCCAAAAAATATTATATTTCCATTTCATTATATTCCACATTTTTTTTTGGTCAAGATTATATTCCACATGAAATAGCTTAACAAAGAAAGTTGTGAATATATAGTTGACCATTAATATATATATTCCTAAAAAAGCATATATATTTTAGGTTATATTTTCATTACATTCTATTCAATACATTAAATATCTTAACAATTTTTTTATACTAAAGATAGCTTAATATAGAAAGTTATGAATAGTTTTTTAGGGAGAAAATTATGAATAGCTGACCATTGATATGTATTTATATATTCACACGTCTATGTTTTCTCCCTTCACTATCCCCTAACAAAAGAAAAAAAAAAGAGGAAAAAGGATGGTGGAGACCATTCCGGTGATTGATCTTGAGAAGATTTCAGAGCAATTCGAGTGCAAGAAGTTAAGAGATGCATGTGAAAAATCGGGCTGTTTCAGGATCATTAACCACTTTATTCCTTTGTCCCTTATGGCTGAGATGAAAATGGTTGTTGAAGCTCTTCATGACCTTCCTATAGATATAAAGAAAAACAACAAAGATGTCATTCCTGGAAGTGGTTACCTTGCACCAAGTGCTTTTAACCCTCTCTTACAATCTTTCGGCCTCTATGATATGGGTTCTTCACAAGCTATGCATGATTTCTGCTCTCAACTGGATGCTACACCTCACCAGAGGTATGCTTATGTTTATTTATTTTTTAAAAAAACGATTGAAGAAAACGGAATTTTTATTAATTAAAATACACTAATCATCATTTTTCAATCGTAGGAGAGATTATTTGAACTCTTATGCTTATCTATTTAGTTTTCTTTTACAAGTTTAAATATATTTTTAGTTATGAAAATATACCATCTTTGCTTTTAATCCTTGCAATTTTCTTTGTTTTTGTCTTAGTCTTTACACACACATATTTATCGTTTTATTATTTTGATCTATGGTTTTTTATTTTAATTCCTACAAAATATGTTCATATTGAAGTTAGTCTATATAAAAATCATTTTAGTCCTTATTCAGTGGAACTAAAATAATATTATACATATTAAAGGGACCAACTTTAATATAATAAATTTTACTATGACATGAATAAAATATAAAAATATATTTTCAATTTATGAAAATATATCATCTTTGCTTTTAATCCTTGGAATTTTCTTAGAGTGTGAACGGTTGATTTTCTTTGATTACAAGGCAAATAATGGAGACATATGGCAAAGCAATACATGATGTGGCAGTAAAAATAGGACAAAAGATTGCTGAATCAGTAGGCATATTTGATGCTGATTTTAAGGATTGGCCTTGTCAGTACAGAATTAACAAATATAGCTTCACTTCAGAATCAATAGGGTCCCTTGGAGCTTCAGTGCACACAGATTCAGGGTTCTTAACAATTCTTCAAGATGATGAAAATGTTGGTGGTCTTGAAGTGATGGACAACTCTGGCGCATTTGTTTCAGTCCCACCATTTCGTGGAACCCTCCTTGCCAATCTTGGAGATATTGCTCGAGTAAGTATTAAGTACAAATTAATTCACTAATTTTGTCACTAAATTTGCATCTAAATGGAAATATTAACTAGTCTCTTATGTTTAGTTCCGCCATCTCATTAACCTCTACTATTATATAGACTAAAAATATGTTAGAGACAATTAGATTTTTATATAGAGCCTCATTTATCCTCTGCAATTATATAGAAACAATTGAGATTTTATATTAAGTATGATTCAAACTTATAAAAACAAGCAATTTCATGCATGAGTATATATGGTGAGCGGCTCGATTGATATGTTTTAATACCATATTATATTTTTATATTAGATTTAACTAATTCTTACAAAAAAATATTTGTAAGATGGGAAATGCCAATCTTTATCATATGATGTCAGGTCTTTTCTTTATTCAACGTGGGAAATAGTTTTTTTTCTTTTCAATAAGTTTCATACAAATATCAGTGACAAACTATTTTTATTTACTTGATAAATAAAACGACTCCAACCAACATGATTGAGTTTAGTGGAACTGACCAAACTCCTATAAAGTGGCGAACCAAAGTTTGAAGTTTGATTGAAAAAGGTACCCATGTCTAGTGCCTAATAAGTCTCAAACATGTTCACAACACATGGAGTAGGGATGTTCAAATTCAAACTAATCCAAAAAAATCCAAAACCACACAAAATTGAATATTGTTGGATGTGTTTGGACTTATGAAAACCGCTCGATCGAATCATATTTCACATTCATTTTTCAAAACCAAAACGAACTAAACTGCATACAAATATTAATATTTATGTTTTTTTAAGGAATTAATACTTATGCTTTATTAGTGTTCCAAACATAATCGATCATTGTCATTATATAATGTTAATTTTTAGTATATTATGTTATATTTTGCATAAAATAAACTACATTTTTCTGCCTTTAAAATATTAATAGGATTTTTACAATAGTAATTTGGATATCCTAAAATCGATCTAAATTAAATCCCATTTAATTGAATTAGACTAGACCGCACGTAATTTTATTTTAGGATCGGAGGGTTTTTTAGTTCAAAACCAATTCATACCGCAACACAAACAATGTGGTATGTTCACACACAAAAGACGGACTACAAACATTCACATAGTAAAGGAATCAATGAGAAACCAAACAAAAAGGGAAAAAAAGTGTCTATGTTCTGAAACTAAATTATTCAATGAGTGATAGTCACCTTCACTTAGTTAAGCTATAAAATTTAAACCAAAAAATCAAAAAATGGCTTATGGTATTCACAAACTGTTTGCTTAGTGCAAGACCTTAATATATGAAAGGAAATGAATGCAGGTATGGAGCAATGGAAGGTTTTGTAATGTGAAGCACCGTGTACAATGCAAGGAAGCTACTACACGTTATTCAATTGCTACATTTATGTTGGGACCCAGGAAGGGAAATATTGAGGCCCCAAAAGAGTTGGTGGACCATGACCACCCGCGTCTTTATCAACCTTTTACTTATGGAGAGTATAGGACGCTCAGAGTTTCTATTAATAAGGCTGGTGATAAATATTTGCATGCTGGTGAAGTCCTTGAGCTATTACGTTTGGTCTAGTGATTTGGGAAATTCAGTGCCCCTCTTTTCAATTTTTTTTTATATATGTTCCTTTCTTTGTTTTCTAGTTAAATTAAACACTTATGTCTAAATCCTATGAAAATAAACATCAGTCAATAAAGAGAAATGGTTATTCTGCTAGTGTCCAAGTGTTGAATAACTCATTTATGAATGAGGGATGAATGTGACAACTTTTATCCATGTGAAAAGAAAGGGAGTCTTACTTCTAATTTTAATAACTTTGAATACCAAGTTATGTTTTAATACAATTTGTTGATTTCTAAACCCCCAAACCTTCATACTTCTTTTCTTAACAAACAGTGTCCCATTTAATCCAATATATTTTCCTATTTTCCTCAAACCCTTCCCAAAAAAGCGTTAAAAAATAGATTCAAGGGATGAAATGATACTTATGAGAGGCCTGAAAAAGGAAAGAAAATAGATCAAAAGAGACAACATGACAAATTTCAAAAGCATCGGACGACCCTCCATTGATAAATGACGACTTTTTCAACTAGACAACCTTATTAATTCGCTCAAGCAACAGGTACTAAAATCTTAACCGTTGGGAGTCTCCAAGATGGTTTTGTGTAAGACTCAACCACAATTTTTAAGACTAATATATTTTTTATTTTATACTAAAGGAAAGAATGACACTCAGATGTCCGTCTTTATGCTCTTTTGATTGTGCTAACACATGTAAATTATGAACGGTATTCTATATGAAATTTTGATTTTGATTAAAATAATAAGTATTGATATTTATGACTTTTAAATTGTAACAAACCCAAAAAATCATGTTTATCTTTTCAATGACATCAATAATATTGAAAATATAATATAAATTCTTATCGTTTTTAATAATACTAACAATGTAACATTAATAAAGGGAAACTTGTTTACGAGTATAACTGGAATAATAATAAATAAAACAGCTCAAAATCCTCTATTTTCTTTAGATATAGTATAGATGCAAAGCACCTTTAAATATTTACATCATACTCATTGCCGATTTTATGTGCTTATATCTATACTATATATAAAGAAAATAGGCTTAAAATACATGAGTTTTGGGTTGGATTTTTCATTACCTATTTTACCCTTCTTAAAAACTATTTTATTTACTATTTTATCCTTTAATAATATTATTTTGAATTTTAATTCAAAAAATTAAATCTCATTAAAATAGGAAATATCCCACTACAATGGGAACACTATTATCAATATTATATATGAATTGAAGGGGATAGAGATTTTGGGTTACATTTTTTATTAATTCCAATTATACCCTTAAACAAATTATTCTTTATTAATGTTATATTGTTGGAGGTATTAAAAAAGATAAGGATTTATATTATATTTGTTAAACTACTGTTGTTATTGAAAAAGATAAACATGGGTTTTGTGGTTTGTTACAATTTGAAAGTAAAAAATATTTGTACTTATAATGTCAATCAAAATCAAAATTTCATATAAAATACTGTTCATAATATACACGCGTTACGCAATAAAGTGCCTGTTTTTTCGCTAGTCTACATAATTTTTTTTAGGCATCGACATGAGAAATTCAATATGATAAAATTTTGAAAATTCATAGCTATTTTTAAAATATTAACATTAATGTAGTGTTTTATATTGAATATATATTTTTGTTTTATATACAAACACCGTTAACTATTTGCACCACAGTCCTTGCGGATTTTATGTGCTTATATTTGCAGAAGCGTATTTTTATGCATCGATACGAGAAAGTCGATATGATAAAAGACTATTTTTAAAATATCAACATTAAAGTAGTGTTTCTATTAAATATTTTTTATACGCAAATTAGTGAGACTAAGAGATTAACCGAGGATATGTTAGGAAATATGGTGAAATTAAGTGAGAAGAATAAAGAGTTTTCCTATATTTATGCTATATGAAATGAGAATAAACCGTTTTCTTATATTTATGACATAATAAATTGTTTTTTCTTATTATTTAATAGGAAATTGACCTTAAAACCCACCAAATTAGTGGGATTAAGAGTCTAACCGAAAATGTTTTAGACAAAATGATAGACTTTAGCTTAATTATACTCACAGTAGATTAAGTATTTTTTTTCTTTTAATAATATTGAAACAACTTTATAGTTTTCACTTAATGAATTCATATTTAATTTTATATACACACACATAAGAGTTTGCTACAATAGGCCAACTTATTTTTGTAAAGGTCTATTTTAGCAACCAACATCTTTTCACTTGGACCAAAAGACCCATGTTTTGATTTTTTTGGAAAAATTAAAATTGAAGGGCACAAGTGTAATTGTCTTTTTTTTATTTTACAAGAACTCGGGTGTCTTTGGATGGAG
>Ga0315915_1002735_pt1 | contig 22309 bp, 8 predicted proteins | sample MpolbnodulesMG_FD_207738 | JGI IMG/M metagenome (GOLD analysis project Ga0315915, IMG submission 207738) | Medicago polymorpha root nodule microbial communities from Los Angeles, California, United States - branched nodules | ecosystem: Host-associated > Plants > Roots > Nodule | place: USA... | reverse complement strand
ATATATATATATATATATATATATATAAAGAAAATAATCTCTTTCAACTCTTTTGGGCTGGCTGTTTCTTTTCAAAAATGCACTCAATTTTCAATTCAAATAACACATGTAACAAATAGATAAGAATAAATTTTTTGTCATAAAAAAATTTTCAGATTTTTTTATCTTCAATTTTCAAATATTAAAAATATTCTCAAATCTGAAACACATCGTAAAAAAAATTATGGAATAAAATTTTCGAAAAAAAATCTGAATTTTTCCTAAATTTTTAAATAAATTTGTATCCAGATTTTTAAAAATAAAAATATTTTCCAGATTTTTTTTTGTTGAGAAAATTTAAAAAACTTCTTTTTCAAAAAAAAAAAATCTGTTTTAAATTTCGAAAAATATATATTTCCAAATTTTCGAAAATAATTTGAAATTTAATTTTTCAAAATAAAAATTTTGAAATATATATTTTTCGTAAATTATAAAATTTGGAATTTTCGAAAAAAATATATATTTCAAAATTTTGGAAAATATTTTTCGTAATAAAAAGAATCCTGAATTTTTTTAAATTTTTACAAATTTTTTGAATTTTTATTAAAAAAATAGGCACAAATGTCATGTGTACCTTTAAAAAGAATGAAAAACAAAATTAATTATACAGTCAGCATGCCACTCAGCTCGCCACGTCAGTAATTCTGCACAATCACATGGGTCAGGGGTTAAAATCAAAGAATAAGATTTTTCAGGGTTGGAATCTAAATTTTTTTTACAGGGGGTAAACCGAAACTCGCCCAAATTACAGAGATTAAAGACATATTAACCTTAAAAAAATCAGGTGCATTGCATTAACTTTGCATTCTGTGTCCCAGTAGAGAAGTATGAGAAGAATAAATATGTGTCCCAGTAGAGAAGTATGAGAAGAATAAATATAAAAATATGAGCATCAAAATTCTCATTTCAATGGCTAAATATTTTGGTATATATATTTCTTACTAGTTCCCTTCACGGGACTAAAACTATTAGTGACATAATTATACACTGAATGTGAATATCTTTACGCTATCAACTTTATTGCAAAAATGCAGGCACCTTTAGATGCTACATCATATGTTTTTTAGAGAATAAAATAGAATATATTAAAATACAAACCCGCATTTTCAAGCACAAAGAGTGCCAGAAAATCAGGAAAGAAAAGTTAAGTTACAAAAATGATCTGAGAATAAAGGAACCAAGTGAAACACCTCCATTACAAAATATTCTCATACAATTTAAAGGTTCAAGCCACGTAAGTGATAGGTAAAAGCAAGAGTAGGGCGGTTTGCTTTCAACCACCAATAAGTTTAGAGCTTAATTTTATCGAAAAGCTGTTGTAAAGAGGACTCTTTTTGCATAAACACTCCAGCATTCTTTTCATTCCAAATCTCCCACGCGCTAGAGAGGCAAATGAGATTAACTATTAAGCGAACATTTTTAGAATAACCGCCTAAAGTTGCAAATTGATGAAAGTGCTCTGCTACATGTTCAGGTGAAATTGTAACAATTCCAAGTCAGTGAAAAATTCCATCCCACAGTTTCTCAAAATAATCGCAATTCAAGAACAGGTGGTCAACATCCTCCGTCTTTCCACATCCACCGACACAAAGATGAGCATATGTTTTATTATTCGAGAGACGGGTAGTCAATATAACCGATAACTGGATCAGAAGTGTAGAATGTCTCCCCATTATACTTGTTAAGAGGAGCATTAAGTGCAAATCTCTTTGGTAAATCTGGATTTGATATAAACAAACGACCATAAGCAACAAGATCTGCCCTATTTTCAGCTATAGCATTGATTCCATCTTGTCTTTCATAGCCTCCAGTAACCATAAAAGTTCCATTGAAAACCTTTCTTATTGACACCAAGCTATAATGGCATTCAGCTTTTTCATCAACAATTTCCATTCTTGGTTCCACCAAATGACAATAAAGAATACCATATTTATTGAGGGCATTAACCATATAAAGTCCCAATTCTTGGGGATTTGAGTCTCCACAATCTCCAAATTTTTCAAAAGGTGATAATTTTATTCCAACTCTTTCTGCACCTATCTCATTTGCAACAGCTTCAACAATTTCCAAAACAAATCTACAACGATTTTCAAGGGTTCCACCATATTCATCTGTTCTGTCGTTCGCTTTATCTTTCATGAATTGTTCAAGTAGGTAGCCATGAGCTCCATGGATTTCAACCCCATCAAAACCTACAATTTTCACCATACAAGTATGTAAAATGTCCTCCTATTATAGTAAGTTAAACTAAAGAGTAAAATTCAAAGTAGGAAAAATGTGAAAGTTTGTCTCTAATTTTTTCTGTTGAGTGTTAAAGATGTCATACCTTTGTAACAATTTTTATCTCTCTAATTTACATCGTTATTTCTGTTCATACTTTTAAATTGAATCAATTGAATTATGGAGAAATTTAAGATAAATGAATTTACCAGCTTCAATAGCATTTCTTGCAGCAAGTCTAAAGTCATTGACAATATTAGGAATTTCTTCTATTTTTAGCCTCCTCGGTTGTGTGAATTGTGGCATTTCAAAACCATCACCTCCAATTTGTGGTGTGAGTAGTTTGTCTGTCGAAGATATTGGTGCTTGCCCATTTGGTTGACAAACTGTATGGAATATAGGCATATAATGTATTGATAGTGTATATAAATGTGTCTAATAAATATATACAATGCATGTATATCCCGATTGATGGGTTAAGTCAGCATATGTCATCAGTGGAGTATCGTACTATCCTCAGATATCGTCTTATGATTTCACTATTTCCTATTGATGAGGTGTGCCCTGTTTTTCGTAAGGCGTGATTGAATACTTTTGGGGAGCATGTCGTTCATTGTAAGGAGCTTCTCGACTTTAAGTATAGACACGACTTTGTTAGGGATGTACTTTTTGAAATATTCAGACGGGCGGGAGTATCAGTGAAGAAGGATGTGCCTGTGAACTTCCTAACTGACCCACTAGATAGAAGATCAACACTCAGGCCTGCGGATGTTATGATGTACAGATGGGTAGGAGGAAAACATGCATGTGTAGACTTGACTAGGGTTTCACCACTTGTGGATTAGGTGTCGGGCCTTTTACCGTAGGACAGACAACCCTAAAAGCTATGTCAAGCAAAGTGACAAAACATGAGAAAACGTGTTCTGATAATCAATATGCTTTTATACCATTTGCTTTTGACACTTTTGGTTTCCTAGCACCAGTGTCTGTTGACCTTCTACATAGAGTTCAAAAGGTCATGCATAGCAATGTCATGTCTCCTAGGTCCATGAGTGTTGTGTTTACGAGGATTGTTTTTGTCATCCAAAAAAGTCTAGTGGTGCAGCTTGTTACCCGCTTGCCTTCTATTCAAGTGTAAATAATGGTTTACATAATCATAAAATTTTTCTATAATTAATTAAAGGGTTTTGCTAGAAGTCACCCATGAAGGTGTCTTTTAGCAACACACACCTCAAGGTGTGATTTTCACTTTTTAGTTATAACTTTGCTAAAAGACACCTTCATAAAAATTAGTTGGTGTCTTTTAACAAATGTTCATATAATAATTTGTTAAAAGACACCTTCATAAAATGTGTCTTCTAGCAAAACCCTTAATTAAACTAGTGAATATAAATAAGTATCATCTCTAACAAAAATTTCATTCCCGCCTAAAAGTAATACTTGAAAAATTAGAAAAATATGTCAATTAATTGCTCATTTGATAAAATTAAATACATACCTGAATTTGAAACTCTTCCAACATGCCAAATCTGACAGAAGAATGTAGCACCTTTGGCATGAACAGCATCTACAATGGGCTTCCATGCCTCAACTTGCTCTTTAATCCATATACCTGGGGTGTCTGGATACCCTTGAGCAGTGTCAGAGACACCGGTGGCTTCAGTTATGAGAAGACCTCCGTTAGAGGACCTTTGAGAGTAATAGAGGACAGCATGAGGTTGAGGAACATTGCCATAGGATCTTATTCTAGTGAGTGGTGCCAAAACAAGTCTGAAAATGGGAGGTTAATTAGCAAAGACAAGGTAAGCATTGATATTGAAATTGAATATGGAAATTGAAAGTATAATAGGTACCTGTGAGAGAGATTGAATTTGCCCATCTTGTAAGGTGTAAGAAGAGGAATGGGATCACCAGCCATATCAATATAATAATAAATGAGGAATATACACACACTTGAATATGCAGTTGAAGTTCAATGATCTTCAACTTGAATATGTATACACTTTATCCTGGAAAGTGAGTGCATAGCAATAGACAATGGGCTTTGGTGATTTTTTTCCTTCCTTTATATAAAAAAGGGCTTATTAACAGTTTTCGTCCGTTAATTTTCTCAAAGTTGCGATTTTAATCCTCTAAGAAGAAAACTACAAATCCGCCCCTTAAGTTTTGCATCTGTGGCAGTTTTGGCCCCCAATGTCAATTTTGACTCGGTCTACACTGACGTGACACCCTAAGTGAGGTGCCACATGTTATTTATTTTTATTTTTTTACCGAAAATTGGCCTTGGGGGGCCAAAACTGCTACAGTTGCAAAACTTAGGGGGCGGTTTTATAATTTTTTTTCTTAGGGAACAAAAATCGCAACTTCGTAAAAGTTAGGGTGCAAAAACTGTTATTAAGTCTATAAAAAAAGACTTTGGTCAAATTTCCTTATTCTTGAGCCTTGAACAGTTTGATTGTATGTGTGGTGATGTTGATTATGTTGTGGTGTGATTTTTCCATCTTATCGTCCTTCACATTTTGTCAGGAATTTTTGTGGTTGTAATGCCTACATATAGTAATTGCATTGTACACGAGCTTATTTTTCACAATTAATCAAATAAATCTTATCCTATTTTATTGAGTCAATTGTTTGAAATTGACTCTGTAATGTATGCGATATCCGAAAAATGATTATGTAAACTAAAAAATACATTCTAACTTTGTAATTTGAAATTCTTTTTATTTTGAGCCTGTAATATACGCGTAATCCAAACAAGTGACCCATAAGTTGAATTTTTTCATGATTTTTTTCAGGCAAGTTTAGAACGTTAAAATATGTCTATACAAAAAAATATATTTTTTCGACTAGGGGCATATTAATTATGAATTATTATTCTCCATGTTTATGAATTTCTTAAACAATTTAAAATTAATTAGTCTCTAGTTTGAAAACTTCAAAATTTTATGGTGAATATTTCTATGATGTTCTAATCATTTTTACAAAACTAAGGAATGGAATTTGACGTATACGCTTACTCTGAACAAAATTGCAATTTTACATGTTTTGGTTGAAAACTAAAAATAAATTGAGCAGTGGGAGACGTAGAAATAAAATTGCTCGTTAACCTATTAGAATTCATCCATCTATACAAATCTCTCCACATATGAACACACAGTGTTTGTCAAACATGATAATAATGGAGGGGAGATTCTAATTGTTAGCTTGTATGTAGATAACCTATCTACACAGGTAATGATTAAAGTATGTTCGAAATCTCCAAAAGTTCAATGAAGGGAAAGTTTGCAGTGACTCATGACTTTGGAGGGATATGAGGCACTTCCTAGGAATTGAAGTAAAAACAATATGATTGTGGAATTTTTAACCATTAACAGAAAAAAGCCTAAGAGATTTTAACAAGGTTTAGCATGGAACATTGCAACATGGTATGCAGTCATATTGTCCCAGAAAGCAAGCTGGGCTAGAGATGAAATGAGTGGTGCTATATAGCACAACACTCTTCACACACGACATGCACGACAATGAAAAACACACCATTTGCTTTGTTAAAACAAGTACTACCTCTGTGCCTAATTATAAGATCCTTTTGAGAATTTTTTTTGTTCCTTTTTATAAGACCCCTTTGCTATTTCCAACTACATTAATTATTTCTTTACATACATGTCCTTATTTATTATACATATTTTTCTTCGATCAGCATTAAATATCATATGGAAAACATAAACTAATTTTCTCTCTTAAGGATAAAATTGTAAAAACAACAGTGATTGCAAACAACTTTAATACAAATATTCACTTTCTTAATTCCCGTTATTTTTTCAAAAGGGTCTTATAATTAGGGACGGAGGTAGTATCATTTAAAGGCAAAATGCCAAAAAGAAGTATGGTGAATACAATGCCAAATTTTTAACAACAACGACCTAAATATTTGTATTTTTCCAAGTACAAATGCCAAAGCATTGTAGTAATAAGAGAAATACTATCAGACAAGATAAATTACACACTCATGCTTGATTTGGAGATGCACCACACAAGATATATTAAGCCGTAATTTATAATTGCTTCTAGGAAAAATGTATCATTAGTTAAATGGATAATTTTCTTAAAAAAATTAACTAAGAAAGACCAATCAAGTGGGCTTATCAAGTTACTCGTGCAGATACGACACGACATATATGTCGTGCATTTAAGTATTTCCCTGAAAACGGTAGAGCAGATGGTGGGGTGCCTAATGTATTTAATTTCTACTTGGTCTGATCTCGCATTCTGAGCGTTTCTGATAGCTATATGGATAGATCAACTAAAATACACTTAGTTGCAACTAAGAGAGTACTTAGGCATCTGAATGGTACCATAAGTCTTGGCTTCTATACAAAACAAGCATTGTGATATATCAAGCCAGACATAATGACTAAGCCTTTGAAGCTTGAGTCTTTTGCAATCTAAGAGAAAGGCTTTGCGTTTGTGATATATAGCGCCTATATTGATTAGTTGTTGTTTGTGTAAACTAATCTGCTATAGCAGTGTTCAGGTTTAGGGGAGGATTTTATTAGGATTCATTGCAATTAGAAGTTTACTTGTAGTGTAAGAAAGTGTGTAAAAGGCTAAATAAGGGACAAATGCATGTTTAAATGTGCGATGAGTTAGGTCAAATTGAGACAACACCGTGATTTAGTTCAAATTAAATGATGGCTACTATGAGTTTTTCTCCATTTTCAAATACACTTCTTCTATTTAATTCCGGGATCCTATCAAACGCAAAGCTCATATGGTATAACATATCAGGTACATAATAGTTTACACAGTGTGTGTCATGAACAAAAAATACTACTATAAGCAAAACAAATCTTAATTAAGTGAACAACTTCGCTACAAAAACAAATGTACAAGGAGAAAAGGCTTATTAAACATGGAGGTTCCTTTTCCAACCTTGGATGCTACAATACAACATTGTTTTCTTCATTCAAGAAATGGATAGTCCGTATAACCTACAACCGGATCAGAAGTGTAGAATGTCTCCCTGTTATATTTATTGAGAGGAGCATTTAGTGCAAATCTCTTTGGCAAATCTGGATTTGCTAAAAACAAACGACCATACACAACAAGATCTGCCCTATTTTCTGCTATAGCATTGATCCCATCTTGTCTGTCATAACCTCCTGCAACCATGAAAGTGCCATTGAAAGCCTTTCTCATTGGCACAAGGCTGTAAGGGCTTTCAATCGTTTCATCATTTGATTTTATTCTTGGTTCCACCATGTGACAGTAAAGAATATTGTACTTATTGAGGGCATTAACCATATGAAGTCCCAACTCATTGGGATTGGAGTCTCCACTTTCTGCATATTCTGCAAAAGGTGATAGTCTAATTCCAACTTTATCTGCTCCTATCTCATTCACAACTGCTTCAACAACTTCCAAAGGAAATCGACAACGATTCTCGAGGGATCCACCGTATTCATCTGTTCTGTCATTTACTTTATCTTTCATGAATTGTTCGGGTAGGTAGCCATGAGCTCCATGGATTTCAACCCCATCAAAACCTGCAATTTACATCACATTGAACATGTTAAGTGACTTGAAAAATGTTTGTGTTTTGAAGCATGTTTCAATTTCGTAAAAAATCCGTAAAGACCAGTAAACTTACCAGCTTCAATAGCATTTCTTGCAGCAAGTCTGAAATCATTGACAATATGAGGAATTTCATCTGTCCTTAGTCCTCTCGGTTTTGTGAATTGCTATACATCATTGTTTGTGAGTGACTTGTCTGTAGAAGATATCGGTGCTTGTCCATTCGGTTGATAAACTGTTAGATTAACAAGGAAGGAACATGAACATACATTAGAAAGTAGTTACACCGAGATAGTAATAATCAATAATAACAACCTCCAACCCAAATCATTTTATTTTACTGTAACTGATAGTAGACCCAAGTAATTTGATTGATGTCTAAAAAACATGTTATATTTGAGCTAGTTAACACTAATAACTTGAATAATTTATTTTTCCTATTTGTAGCATATGTCACGTTGTCCATTACTATTTTCTTCAACAAATTGCTTCAAATTTTGTATTTTTGACAAAAAATGACTTTAGAAAAAATAACACACAGGGCATGTTAAACTCATAATAGGTCTATGTTAAATAAAAGCTGATGATTTGAACCAATCGGTATCGGCACTGATGGTTAAACATTCCGTTGGCACCAGTTGTGAATTGGAAGTGTGTCACCTAATCTAAATTTTATTTTTATCAAAGGATAAAAATACTAATGATTTGAGCAAATAGATAAATACCTGAATTTGAAACTCTTCCAACATGCCAAATTTGACAGATAAAGCAGTTATATTTGAGCTAGGTAATGCTAAAATTATGCTAGGTCTATGTTAAAAATTGATGATCTTAACCAATTGAGGTTGACACAGATGGTTAGACCTTCCGGTTACACTTTTATTTACATAATAAATGTTGTGAAAGTGATTCAAAATTGGAGTTTGGAGTGCAAAATTGATGTTTGTTGGAAGTGCAAAATCGAGGCCTAAATTGGCAAAATCAGGGCCTGATTTTGGCTGTCTTTGGGAGCAGTTTGGTTCGTGAAAAATCGGCGCCCGAATGGAGGAATTTGGGGCCTGATTCTGCGTAACAATATTTTTCAGAAACGTATTTTTGGGTCAGATTTGTTACAATTTTATGATGGTTACTTTTACTATATATATAGACTTTGTATTAGAGTAAACCTGAAGATAGAGGGGGCTGAAATAAGGGTTTAGAAAGGCAACAACAAAACTAGGGTTTGTATAGAGTTGCTCTTGGCAACAAACACTAGGGTTTGAGGGTTGATTCATCTTGGGAAACACTATTAGGAATGAGTCTCTTGGTTACGGGAAGAGATTGAGACTTTGGGTAGAATTAGGCGAGAGACTTATTCTTATAACTCATTGATATCTTTTTTGTAAAGTTACTCATCATTACAGTGAAACGAATGGCTGCTCTCTCCCCCAGACTAGGTCAAGTTGGACCGAACTGGGTAAACAAATTCTTTTGTGTTCTCTCTTTCTTTCTCTCGCTGTTTTCTACTTTTGGTTTGTGATTATAATTGTTTCATACACTTTGTTTTGGTTGTTTGATTATCACTTGCTCCACACATCAAGTTTGTTATTGGTGTGATTTTCATCGAATTCACAACAATAAATAATGATATGACGAATTAGATACATACTTGAATTTGAAACCCTTCCAGCATGCCAAATTTGACAGAAAAATATACCACCTTTGTCATGAACTGCATCTACAATAGGTTTCCACGCCTCAACTTGCTCTTTAGTCCATATACCCGGCGTGTTTGGATAGCCTTGAGCAGTGTCAGAGACACCGGTAGCTTCGGCTATGAGAAGACCACCTTTAGAGGTTCTCTGAGAATAATACTTGACAGCAATGGGTTGAGGAACATTGTTGTATGATCTCATTCTAGTGAGTGGTGCCAAAACAACTCTGAAAATATGTGAAATTATTTTGCAAGAGAAAAACATTGAAATGAATTATATATAATAGCAAGAGAAATAGTATGTACCTATGAGCTAGATTGAATTTGACCATCTTGTAAGGTGTAAGAAGAGGAATTGGATCAGTGATGTTAGTAGCTTCCATTTTGAAACCCATTAAATTAAATTACAATGATGACTAACAATTCACAAGGCAAAATATGCAGTTCAATTTTTTTCTTTTGATGAAAAATATGCGGTTCAAGTTGAAGGAGTTGGTTTAGTGGATCCATATATACTAGGTGTCCGCTACGGTGCGGTTTGGTTTGATTTTGAAGATAAAAATCATCTAAACCACGAGATAAAAAAACATGCGGTTTAGTTTGATCTAGTTGACCTTTAAAATAATATTTGAACCAAACCAAAGTAAACCATATAATTGAGTAAGAAAGTGATCAAAATACATCTGAATCAAATGCTATTTTCTGCAATTTCGATTTAGATTAGTTCGGTTTGCAATTTTTTTATTGGGTTTGTTCGGTCTTGAACATTCCTAATTTATATGATATATTTTGGAAGTGGATATTCTTTTTTGTCTTATTGACAAGTAAAGGTATGAAAAGTCAAATCCCCACGTTTGTGCTTCTTCTTGGTGACGTGATTGCATAATTAAAAACAATTTAGCCGGCTATATGAAAGCGATGGATTTGACTTTTACAGTCTGTTTGGTTGAGGTGAAATAGTGAAGAGAGAAAGAACAAGCAGAGAAAAAGGAGAGAAGTTCAGAACTTCTCCTGTTTGGTTGCAATGAGAAAGAGAGGAGAGACAAAAACACGTGGGACCCACGCCTGTATTTTGTCTCTCCAAAGTAGCGAAGAAAAGGAGAAGAAGTCCACTTTTAATTTTTATTCCACTAATACCCTTGTGAAATTGTTGCAAGTTTGCATATAGGACAAAACGTAAGTGTTGGCTGTGATTGGTGATAATATTATATACTACTTATGTCTTGCGCCGTGTAGTACAAAATACAAACACAGTGAGTAATTAAACTTTTTAAATTTACTTGATAATTGATTAGATTACATAAAAACTATAATTAGTTTAACTTAATTCAGTTAAACTAATTAATTTAATTTAGCACAAAAAACTAATTAATTTATTTGGTATAAAGTTTAAAGAAATAATTTAATTAATTAAAATAAATTTGAATAAAAGATTAAATAATTTTAATAGATATTTTTTTTATTGTAGGGGCATCTTAGTACTTTTATAAATAATCAACACTTCTCTCCCTTCTATTTCTCTCTTCTCCCTTTTATATCAAACAGCACATCAAATCTACTTTATTTCTCACATATTTCTCTCTTCTCACTCTCTCTCTCTCACCTATTTCTCTCTTCACAACTTCTCTTCCAAACCAAACACACCTTAAGATATGAAAGCGATGGAATTGGCTTTTAAGGCTAATCTTTGTCTTGATTAATTGGGAATTTTTTTGTGTGCATTCTACCTAAAATTTGAGTGGCCATAAACATAAATAAGATTGTTCCGTTTTTTTTGTGAAAGGGCATATATCTGTTTCTTTTACATTTTTTTTATGCCTCAAACAGGATTTTGGATCAGCTAAACCTTATTTTATTTTATTTGAGTTTTTTGTAAAAAAAAATAATTAAGCATTTGTTTGAAAAGTCAAATAAAATAAAAACTCTTGCATGGTATTTGCTGAATATTATATTTGATTAAACTAGGCTCGTGATTTTGTTGAACATACAAAGTGTATTTTTGTCAAAATAGTGATTGTCTAATGTGATTATATTAAATTTATCATCAATTCAAACATACACTTAAATAACAATTAGTGGCGATGATGCGTTTGAGTTAGAGTTGAAGCAAAGCATGAAGAGGAATAAAGAAAATGAAGAGTGTTGTTACCCTTGAGCAAGTTTCAGAGACCCCAGTTGCTTCTGCGATGAGAAGACCTCCTTTAAAGGACCTTTGGGAGTAATAGAGGATATCATGTTGTTGTACGATCTTTGTGTGGTCAATGATGCCAAAACTACTCTAAAATTAAATTTAATATATTGTTACACATGGACACACAGGGTTAGTGGAGTATAAAATTATTGTTATCATTGGTATTTATTTTTTGGGTTATGTTATCTTATGCCCTAATGACACATGTTAAGCAACTCAAAAATAGAATTTTTCCTTTGATTCTTGTGCATTCAATTTATTAAAAGTCAAAAAATTAAATTTAATACACAATTTCCAACAAAAAATTTCTACATTTAACTCATTAACTTGTGCCTTAAGGGCACAAGTTAACATTTCTCTTTTTTTTTTTTACTAAAACTTGACGAAAAATGATTGAGTATAAAAATATCGTTATCAAATACAGTATTGTGTCGAGTATATATTATTAAAATATGTGCAAAATTTTAAAGATAATAAAAAGCAAGAGAGAAATAAAAATAAACACATAAATAAAGTGTTAGTTTTTTGATACATGAATTTAACTGACATTATATTATGTATAAGGTTGAGGTGGGAACCCAACTCACTTATTTTAATGTTGAAATAATATCGCTAAACTTGAAAGTGATGGTGGGCCTTCATGCTTCTTGGCTCTTGCTAACGTTTGCTGTTACGTTGCATTCTTGCCTTTGACCTTAATTAGCGGTCCAATTTGACTCATGTGATGTAAGAACAGATGCTATGTTTCATTTTACCACTACGTGAATCCTCCTATACCATTCATTCATTCAAATAAATTATCGTTCTTCACACGACACAAGATTAGTAGTAGTAGAATGGCATCAACAAGATTATGTGTGTGATTGGTTTTCCCACAAATTTATTTTCATATGAATGCATTGATTTTATAAGTTTATTTTATTTGAAATTATACTGATGTAAAATGATTAATATTTAGATATATGGACATAGAAGTGAGTTATTAAACAATAAATTTGAATGTAAAAATTACATTTGGAGCAAAACTGCATAGTTTCAAATTCAAATCAATTAATCTTTAGTCAAAACTTGTTCTTATATAAATCACACTAAATATGCTAAAATTAATTCTACAAATTTTAAATCAAAAAGTAGAACCAAACATACACCACTACGATTAGAAACTTAGAATTAGAATGAGGTTAGATAATTCAACTACTTTGAACTAAGAGTTGAAAAGGGGAGGAAATACTAACGTAACAACTATTATCCTAGTGCGTGTTTTTTCGCTTTTATTGGAAAGAGACTATAAAATTGTGAAAAATAACTAAGAGAATGTATTTAATTTCTACTTGGTCTGATCTCACATTCTGAGTGTTTCTGATATCTATATATATGGATAGACCAACTAAAATACATTGAGTTGCAACTAAGAGACTAAGAGAGTACTTAGGCCTCTGAAGGGTTTGTGGCAGCTGCATTTTGTGCTTGTCAATTGTCATGGGTGAAGGGCTTAGAAGAATTCACAGTCAGCTTGGACAATCTCAAAGAGAGTGAACAATTGTTTTCTGTGATAATAACTCCTTCATAAAACTTTCTAAAAATCCTACAATGCTGACACATGCAAGCATATTGATGTTAGGTACCACTTTCTCAGAGACCTCTCAAAAGATAGAGTGATTAAATTGTTTCATTGCATTTCTCAAGAACAATTGTCAAACATAATGACTAAAGCCTTTGAAGCATGGGTCATTTCGCAATCTAAGAGAAAAGCTATGCATTTCCTAGATTGATTAGTTGTTGTTTGTGTAAACTGATCTGCTATAGCAGTGTTCAGTTTAGGGGAGGATTTTATTAGGATTCATTGTAATTAGAAGTTTACTTGTAATGTAAGAAAGTGTATAAAAGGTTATATAAGGGCCAAATGCATGTTTAAATGTGCTGTGAGTTAGGTCAAATTGTGAGAACACCGTGATTTAGTTGAAATTAAAAAGTGTAGTTTTTATTTGAATCACGATTATTCATTATGATTCTGAAAATCCACCATCAATTCAAACATTCAATTACCAACTTTATTGCACAAATGTGGCCACCCTTATATGCTACAAGTACAACATATGTTTATTCATTCAAGTAAAGGGTAGTCAGTATAACCAAGAACTGGATCAGAAGTGCAGAATGTCTCCATATTATACCTGTTTAGGGGAGCATTAAGTGCAAATCTCTTTGGAAAATCTGGATTAGCTATGAATAAACGACCGTAAGCAATAAGATCTTCCCTATTTTCAGCTATAGCATTGATCCCATCTTGTCTTTCATAGCCTCCGGTAACCATGAAAGTGCCATTGAAAGCCTTTCTCGTTGCCCCCAAATTGTGAAAACATTCGGTTTTTTCATCAATAGTTTCCTTTATTGACTCCACCATATGACAATATAGAATACCATATCTATTGAGGGCATTAACCATGTAAAGCCCCAATGCCTTCGGATTTGAGTCTCCGCATTCTTCGAAATCTGAAAAAGGTGATAATTTTATTCCAACTCTTTCGGCACCTATCTCATTTACAACAGCTTCAACAATTTCTAAAACAAATCTACAACGGTTCTCAAGAGTTCCGCCATATTCATCTGTTCTGTCATTTACTTTATCTTTCATGAATTGTTCAAGTAGGTAGCCAGTAGCCCCGTGAATTTCGACCCCATCAAAACCTACAATGCGCACCATAATTAGTACGCAAAATTTCTTCCTGTTATAAAAAGTTAAAATAACGATGAAAATTTAGAGTTACTAAAATGTGAAATTTAGAGACGTCGGATTTTGTGATTTATTTTTTCTTTAGTGTATGTCGTTATTCCGGCCTCTCTTATATTGAAGCATTTTGAATTTTTGGAGAGATTGGTAAAGATAAGTGAAGTTACCAGCTTCAATAGCATTTCTTGCAGCAAGTCTAAAGTCTCTGACAATATTAGGAATTTCATTTGTACTTAGCCTCCTTGGTTGTGTGAATTGTGATATTTCAATACCATCACCTCTAATTCGTGGTGTGAGAACCGTGTCTGTAGAAGATATTGGTGCTTGTCCATTTGGTTGATAAACTGGTTCAAATTGTATGGAAAATGAGAATACAATATTACATGTGTAGAATACATACATGTCAATTTGTAAATGAGACTAGTGAACATAAAATCAATATCATTCTGTAACAAAATTTCAATTCCCACATAGAAATAATACTGAAAAATCAGAAGAGAAAAAATTGTTAATTAATTGTTCATTTGATAAAACTAATGCATACCAGAATTAGAAACCCTTCCAACATGCCAAATTTGACAGAAGAATGTAGCACCTTTGGCATGAACAGCATCCACGATAGGTTTCCACGCTTCAACTTGCTCTTTTGTCCATATGCCAGGTGTGTTTGAATACCTTCACTTAGCATTACATTTAATTAGTTGAAGTTTGTTAAAGATATGAAATTGGTTTGTATTAATTGCAAGTTACCCTTGAGCAGTTTCAGAGACCCCGGTAGCTTCAGATATGAGAAGACCACCTTCAGAGGCCCTTTGAGAGTAATATAGGACAGCATGCTGTTGAGGAACATTGTTGTATGATCTTTGTCTGGTCAACGGTGCCAAAACTACTCTAAAATCAAATTAATAGGATGAGTGAATATTTTAAACAACTTTATGTTTGAAGCAAGCATAATAAATGGAATTAAAACATATTATATATACCTATGAGATAGATTGAATTTGCCCATCTTGTAAGGAGTAAGAAGAGAAATGGGATCACCAGCCATAATTTCCATTTGATTAATTAATCAATTATGAACTGATATATAATGAGGAAAATATACACTTCTCTTATACACTTGAATATGAAGTTGGAGGTCAAGGATATTTTTTATATATATTAATAAAAATGGAAAGTAGTATCAGCATTTATGCTTTTTGCTGACTTTTGCTGACATTTCCTTTCGTTACTGGTATATATCGTTCTCATATTGAAAAATTCATATTTTTAGACTTGGACAAGAAATGTAAAAATTCTACATGGCATGACTCTTCTACAGTCTGTCAAAACCAAAAGTTAATTGGTCAAATATCAAATTTTTAAGAATACTTAAATTTTTCATAACAAAATAGCACAGGTTTTTCATATTTTCACCTTGGAAGGAAGGGATCGTAATCCTTCCACCGCAGTTCTTTTTCTTATTTTTTGTTATCACGCCACAGGTATGAAGCTTCAACCACCGTTTAGCGGTGTTACCATGACATTGATAAGTTTCTGTTAAAACCGAAATGAGCAGTAGTACCTGAATTATATCTCAAGTTGAAACAATACTTGAAAGTACTTGAGTTAGGCTTGGATTTGAAGATTTTGTGGTTCAACCGGGTAAATAAGGAAACAAATTCACTTCAGATATTTTCAAAATCAATAACAATGTCAATTCTTAGTATCATGATAGTTACAATAGCATAGCAATTAAAAAAATTCGGGTACTAAAACAATCCTTTCATTAACACAAAGCTCAAATGGTATTAAAAAAATCAGGTAGATAATAGTTCTACACACTGTGTATCCTAGCACAGAAGCTAGTATGAGAAGAATGAATAAAAATATACCTATAATTAACAAAATTCTTATTTAAGTGACCAAATTCACTACAAAACCAATGTGTAAGAAGAAAAAAACTTATTAATATGTAGGTCCACCCTTGGATGCTGCAATACAACGTTGTTTTCTTCATTCGAGAAATGGATAGTCAGTATAACCAACAACCGGATCAGAAATGTAGAATGTCTCCCTATTATACTTGTTAAGAGGAGCATTAAGAGCAAATCTCTGTGGCAAATCTGGATTCGCCAAGAACAAACGACCATAGACAACAAGATCTGCCCTGTTTTCAGCTATAGCATTGATCCCATCTTGTCTGTCATAGCCTCCTGCAACCATGAAAGTGCCATTGAAAGCCTTTCTCATTGGCACAAGGCTGTAAGGGCTTTCAATCGTTTCATTAGCTGATTTTATTCTTGGTTCCACCATGTGACAGTAAAGAATATTGTACTTATTGAGGGCATTAACCATATGAAGTCCCAATTCATTGGGATTGGAGTCTCCACTTTCTGCATATTCTGCAAAAGGTGATAGTCTAATTCCAACTTTATCAGCACCTATCTCATTCACAACTGCTTCAACAACTTCCAATGCAAATCGACAACGGTTCTCAAGGGATCCACCATATTCATCTGTTCGGTCGTTCACTTGATTTTTCATGAATTGTTCAAGTAGGTAGCCGTGAGCTCCGTGGATTTCAACTCCATCAAAACCTTCAATTTGCACAACATTGATTATGTTAGGAGATTTGAAAAATGTCCTTGTGCTTTAAAGCAACAAATAGTCATGTTTCTGAAAAATATCAGTATATGATTGAAGAATTTTTCAATTTTGGACAAAATTATTAAACACTAGTAAACTTACCAGCTTCAATAGCATTTCTTGCAGCGAGTCTGAAATCGTTGACAATATCAGGAATTTCATCTGTCCTGAGTCGTCTCGGTTTCGTAAACTGTTGTACATCATTGCTTGTGAGTGACTTGTCTGTAGAAGATAGCGGTGCTTGTCCATTCGGCTGATAAACTGTTAGATTAACAAGAAAGGAACATGAACATACATTGAGTGAGTAGTCTATTTGCATAAATTTGAGTAGACCTTAAAAAACTAGACAGGGGTTACACCTTGATGGTAATACTCAATAATAACATCTAAAATTATTTGATTGTAGACCTAAGTTATTTGATTGATGCCTAAAAAGCATGTTATTATATTTGAGCTAGGTGGTAATGCTAAAATTATGCTAGGCCTATGTTAAAAATTGATGATCTTAACCAATTAGGGTTGAAAAATATGGTTAGACCTTCCGCTCACGCTAACTTTTATTTTCATAAATAAATAATGATACGACGAAATAGATACATACCTGAATTTGAAACCCTTCCAACATGCCAAATTTGACAGAAAAATATACCGCCTTTGGCATGAACAGCATCTACAATAGGTTTCCATGCCTCAACTTGCTCTTTAGTCCATATACCCGGCGTGTTTGGATAGCCTTGAGCAGTGTCAGAGACACCAGTAGCTTCAGCTATGAGAAGACCACCTTTAGAGGTTCTCTGAGAATAATACTTGACAGCAATGGGTTGAGGAACATTGTTGTATGATCTCATTCTTGTTAGTGGTGCCAAAACAACTCTGAAATTATGTGAAATTATTTAGCAAGAGCAAAAAAAACATTGAAATGAAATAGAATAGAAAGTGAAATGGTATGTAGTATGTACCTATGAGCTAAATTGAATTTGCCCATCTTGTAAGGTGTAAGAAGAGGAATTGGATCAGTGATGTTAGTAGCTTCCATTTTGAAACCCATTAAATTAAATTACAATGATGACTAACAATTCACAAGGCAAAATATGCAGTTCAATTTTTTTCTTTTGATGAAAAATATGCGGTTCAATTTGAAGGGGGGTTGGTCTGGTGTATCTATATTTATACTGTATTGTATGTTCTAAAAGTGGAAATACTTTTTTGTCTTATTGATAAAGTAAGGTGTGAAAAGTCAAATCCCCACGTTTGTGCTTCTTCTTGGTGACGTGTGCCATTGCATAGGTATCAGGTATGTACCTCTCGATTAAAACCGTCCAAATTCGTTATTTTCCCATTTCATTTACAAGAAGAAATTGGAAGAATTGGTCAACGTCCTAACTGTCTTTAAAAGGAAATGGTTTAAAATATGAAGACTCTTGTGTTCACACTTTCTCCTCTTTTTATCTATATTGAAATGATATTTGTTTGCAAAATTTGTGGACAACTAATTCTTTTATACTTTCATTGTATTTTTATTATCTCTTTTTAGTTTTTTCTCTCAATTATCTTTTACCAATCAAAAGACGAGGTAATAGTTATTTTGATGTAACGAGTGGTTTTAAAATAGTCATCGATTGTCATTAATCAAAATAGTTATTGAAGCTAAAATATTCCTCCAGTGATCACGATAACTCTTTTCACATATGAACTGAAACGACAGTAAGTAAGTAGTTATAAGGACCGATATGACAATAAGTAATTATATTGAGGGGCTAATATGACAGTATTAATAAAGCATTTTAACGGCAGAGATTGTTTTGACAAACGAAATGCAAGGAGCCAAGGACTATTTTGAAATCTTGATACGTTGAGTGACTGTTATGTCTACTCGTTACATATTTAGGAACCAAAATAACTATTACCCTTGAAAAGAAAAAAGAGTATGGATGTTCCAAAAGTTTGTCATAAATTGGTTAGATAAATAGTATATAATATAATATAATATGTTGATGATGTGATTGGAGGAGAGATATAGAGAAAATAAAATGTCGAATGATTATATGAAAATAATGGATATTTAAATGGTTATACAACATATATTGCTCAAGTAGGTTGCCATGAGCTGCATGGATTTCAACCCATCAAAACCTGAATTTTGCACCACATTGAGCATGTTAGACGACCTTAACAACAATTAATTAGTTCTGTTTCCGGAAAATATTATTGTACAGCAATTGAAGCATTTTTCAAATTTGAATAAATTTACCGACTTCAATAGCATTGGAGGAGAAAATCCAAACAAATGAAGGGCCCTCTAACAAGTACGACAAAGGTGGAAAACGAAATTAAAAAAAATTAATAAAAACTTTGGAGAAAATTGTTCTGTGAGCTTAGCTCAGTTGGCAACCCTGCACATCCCACTCATTCACGTTAAAAAAGGTAAATTCTAGTCACTAGACTATTTTTGACAAAAAAAAAAAAACTTTGGAGAAAATAAAATACAGGGCATGTTAAAATTATACTCGGCCTATGTTAAATGCTAATTGGAAGCAAGAAATCTTTTCATCATAATAAATTCAAAAAAGGAAAGGAAAAAAATCAATTTCTAAAACCAAGCATAAACTCTGCGTATTTGCCATAATAGGAGCGAAAAAATCTCTTAAATTTTTTATAAATTCAATCCAATTTCAATAACAAGTTAACAACTCCTGCAGTAGCTTGATTAGGTTTGTTTCGCATGGGCGGCTTCTCTCAATGGTGAAGGTTAGTAACAATCATATACACGACGATCTCGCCTTTCTAGCTCTTTCAAAACTGCCTCTTAAATCATTGACCAGATTTCGTTGCGTAAGCAAATTATGGTCTCTCTTGTTTCAAAACCCTTATTTCATGACCATGTTTCGAACAAATTTCTTATCCAAGGATCACTCATATAACAATGATACATTGCTCCTCTTTCATCATATTGTTCTGGACAATCATATTTATCAACCTATGTTGTACTCTCTTTTTGCCGAGAATTTCGAAAATAGAGTCAAACTTGATTGGCCAAATTCATTTCTAGAGGATGCATGTTATTTTTTTATTTATGGTTGTGTCAACAGCATTCTTTGTATTGAACGTAATTTGGATGAGAGAGTTACACTATGGAACCCATCCACTAAGGAAGTTAAAGACATTCATTCGAGTCGTTTTACTTATGAATTTTTTCATTGGGATCATCTGTTTTGTCTTCATGGATTTGGTTATGACCATGTTACAAATGACTATAAGGTGATTCGACACATAACTCTTTTACCACAAGATGGAGGGATTTGGAAAGGTGTACGTCTTCATCCCACCTCGTGGGAGATATATTGTCTAAAAGAAGATTCTTGGAGAAAAGTTGATGCAGTAGATATTTCTGCAAATTACCATACTGATGTAGGTGTTCGGGTGTACATGGATGAAATGTGTCACTGGTGGGGTCAAAGCGAAACACGTGATGAGGTTTATTTGGTGTCATTTGACTTGAGTAGTGAGGTATTTGTGAAAACATATATACCTTCAATCATGGATGATGTTGACTCTGGAACCATGTTTAGACACTTAGACGTGTTAAATGGATCAATTGGATGGATTTTAAATTATACAGAGACAGCTACTTTGCACATATCAATTTTGGGTGAAATCAGAGTGAAGGAATCTTGGACCAAACTCTTCATTGTTGGATTGTTGTCTTGTGTTGAGCATCCTATTGGAGTTGGTAAGAAGGGAAATATATTCTTTAGAAAAAAAGATGATGAACTAGTTTGGTTTAATTTAAGCACTCAAAGAATTGAAGAGCTTGGTATGAAAAGTGCACATTCGTATGGCCGGATAATGATTTTTAAGGAAAACCTTCTACCTATTAGAAAAATAAACAATTGGTTTTTTTTCTTTCCACTAGAAGTATAGCCATGCTATGATTTTTAAGGAAAACCTTCTACCTATTAGAAAATAAACAATTTGTTACTTCTTAAGGGGGAAAAAATGACAATTATGCACTTGAGGTTCTAGCTCGGTCGCTCGGAATTATAACCTTAAGGTATTGAGTTTGAATCTCCTTGTGAACAATTGTAAAATGGTCCTTAGTGTTACTTTAATTCATAAATATTTTTCATTATGCTTGTTTTTCATTGTGAACAATAGATATTTATGCAAGTTAAACTTCAGTGTTGCTACTAGGTATGATAGCATGTTTCTCTTTGTTTTTTCATTTGCTGTTACAGTATAATATTTCTTTGTATGATTTTTCATAAAATATAAGATGTAATTTATGGCATCGACAAGTTAAAGGGAAACAATAAATTGAAAGTAGCTAAAACCATTATGTTATTTTGGAACAGAACCATCAAATGTACAAATGTGTTCTGAAATCACAATATAATCACTCTTTTCAAACTTAAATGTTCTTGTGATTTTTATTTATTTTTTATTTATATTCAAATTGGACAAGAAATTCAATGAGTATTTACTCATTCATGAGACTTCATATGACTTATGGATGGTGAAACTATAGGAAAATTGGTTTTCAGCTCCTATTTAAATAGTAGTAAACTCTTCTTAGTTGTAGTATTTTAATCTGTATTTGAATTTTACTTCTCATTACACATTCTGCTTCAAACTGATTTTGCGAACAAGCAATTGCCTGGTGTTAGTTATATGGCATTTTGCAGAGAAAATGAAAAGCTTCCATTTAGTTTTCTTTAGAACTTTGAAGAGAAAATTAAATTTGAGCTTTTACTCCTTTTTTGTCAGTTCACCAAGATAATTAGGATAAACTGCTAAGGACTCATCTCTATTCCTTTAGTTAACATACATGACTATGTACATTATCATGTTGATGGTTATGAACACAAAGCTAGAAAAATAAATGATGGCTACTATGAGTTTTTCTCCATTTTTGAATACACTTCTTCGTCTCTTTAATTCCGGGATCCTATCAAACACAAAGTTCATATGGTATAAAATATCAGGTGCATAATAGTTTACACGATGTGTGTCCTACCAGAGAAGCTAGTATGAATAAAAAATACTACTATAAGCAACAAAATTCTTAATTAAGGGAACAACTTCGCTACAAAAACAAATGTGCAAGGAGAAAAGGCTTATTAAACACGGAGGTTCCTCTTCCAACCTTGGATGCTACAATACAACATTGTTTTCTTCATTCAAGAAATGGATAGTCCGTATAACCTACAACCGGATCAGAAGTGTAGAATGTCTCCCT
>Ga0315915_1002734_pt1 | contig 22314 bp, 9 predicted proteins | sample MpolbnodulesMG_FD_207738 | JGI IMG/M metagenome (GOLD analysis project Ga0315915, IMG submission 207738) | Medicago polymorpha root nodule microbial communities from Los Angeles, California, United States - branched nodules | ecosystem: Host-associated > Plants > Roots > Nodule | place: USA... | reverse complement strand
AGGCGAGTAAACATGTGGTTCTGCCTATTTTTGCCTTGTTGCACTCTGTTGCTTGTTTTCCATCTTTGCTCAGTGTCTTGAGTCATTTTCCTGCACAATTAGGTCAAGTAAGATAGATAAAGCGTGAGTGATAAAATTCAATTAACTCTCGGCTTTTTCCTTGATAACTTGCAAAACAAGTTACAAAAAGTGCCATAAATCTTCATCAGAATTACTACTTCTTGGCACTTATCAGAAACCACTGAAACTAAAGGTTTACAACATATCAACTATAAATCTGGCGAAGAATCCAATAGCACATGGCAGGAGTAAACATATTGAAACTAGGTTTCACTTCATAAGAGAACAAGTGACAAAAGGAATGATTGAAGTGGTGTATTGTCCTACTGAAGCTCAGTTGGCAGATGGTTTCACAAAGACATTGAAGATTGACAAATTCGCTTTCTTAAGGGAGAAGTTAGGTCTTATAGAATGCTAGGATTATGGATAAAGAGGGGTGTATTAGTTCATGTTTAATCCATAATCATGTTTAGCAAGTGATTAAGAGTTAGTTTTGTTTTTGGATAAGTTTGTTAGTTTGTTACAAGAGACTTACTCTCTAAGTCATTGTATATATACTTGCTTGTAACTCACTTTTCATAATCCAATGTGAATAACAACTTTTCAATACTATCTCTCTCTTTCATCAAACCCTAACCACCATAACTATTTTCCTCTCTTTCATTAAAAACCCTAATTTATGATTGCTTGCTTATGAAGAAACCATAGTTGCGCTAATACGATTGACAAAAACAATTTATTTTAAGAATACTATTGTAGTTAGTAAATAGATAAGATGTATTAGCAACTAATCTACTTCAATGACATTTGCCTTTTTTTATTTCTATCGTAATTTGGTTTTTATTTCAAAAACTTTTGTCCTCTCAATGGCAAAACCCATGTGGTAGATGTCTTATTAGTTATGTGCCACTCACATTATTCTTGAGAACATTGAGCTATTGTTTCGCCATTGATTATCTTCGTTCCACCAAGTGGGAAGTGTCATCGCCGTTATTATTTTGGTTTAAATGCAGTTTTCTTTTTTATGTTTAAAAGCATTGCGATTTGCCCCTATAAAAAATTAACAAATTTAACCTATGACTTTACCCTTTATGCAAAATCTTATAAATCGTGGTTGAGCCTAACACAACCTCACAAAATCGGCTTGTGAGGTGAGGATTGTCCCCACTTATAAACATATTGTGTGGACATCTCTTATCCGATGTGAGACTCTTAACACACCCCCTCACGCCCAGGACTGGACATCTGGAGCGTAGACAGAATGGAGGGCGGTCCGATAATGGAAACCTGATAGCAGGTGGTCCAACAGATCATGAACCAGACTCTGATACCATATCTTCGAAATTGTAGTTGGGCCTAACACATTTCCACAAAACCAACTTGTGAGGTGAAGATTGCCCCACTTATAAACACATTACCAAGTCATCTTCCATCCGATGTGGGACTCTTAATACAAAACCTCAATTTTGATTCGATCAACACTTATACGTCACATCACATAAGTGACAAAGATGCCACATATGCATTTTTTGAATTAAAATAAATATAAATGTCACACGTGTATTTCTAAAATTTAAAAAATACAAAATGAAAGAGAGGCTCACGTGCAATAATATGTGCTTGTTTAGACTATTTTTTTTTTAAAAAAAAATAAAATAAAAAAGCACCTAGAGTTCATTAAAAAATTTATTTTTGTATGACCCTTGCTTTTCCAAACCAAGTTGAGTTCCTTGTCGGCTTTGTAAGTGTGTTGTTGGGTTGGGATGAAGTAGGGTTGACATTAATGCAGGTTGATAATATGAACTGACGTGTATTTGAAATGGACGGAGAACGTGGCCAACTGAACAAGGTATTATAGGATGGTAATTGTTCTTTAGATTGCTTACAAATATTTAAAAAAACTGTTTCGAATGATAGGTAATTGTCGTTCACTTTAAAACGGTAGTTAACTGATACTTTTTATATCGGTTCAATTACTTTTAAATCGATTTAACTAATTTAAAAAATGTCTGAATGTTAATTAATTAACGAAATATTGTTTCAAGTGTCTCTCAGCAATTACTAAATACTTAAAGAGCAAACTTGATTAGCATTGCGTGGAGCATAAAACATGGCACCTGGCCTAAAAGTCATATAGTATAATCTTTTTAAATCTATAATAGATCACAAGACCAACGTTTCCATAGTTTATAAAATTTGAAGATGATGGCACTTCTTATAGCCATTAATTTAATTGCATTTAGGGAAGTCATGCTTTCAGGCTCCACATCTGGCTTTTCAAAATTTGAAGGGACAATATAATGCCCAGCATTATAAACAACACTCACTTTAATTAGTAGTCACTTTTCAACATTTACTTTTTTATCGATGATATTGATATTAATTTATAATTTGAAAAATCGGTCTCACATAAAACGATAGGATTCACAAAAGTTTCTTCAAACGGAAATGCTAGATGGTAAGACAAAATTTAAGCGAAAAACAACGAAGGAAGTTACTATGGATTTGTTATTACATTTTTATCCCTATCCCATTTCTTTATGGCCACTTTACCCTTGAATGGTTAGTGTTGTTTCCGTTTCGTCAAAATTCGTAACAAAATATCTGTACTGCATAGCATTCCTCTTCTTCAAATTAGAGTGAGTATTTAATCCTTTTTATGGAACATGCAATTACATTTACCTTGTCTCACTCTCTTTTTTTTTTTGTGCGTTTACCTTTTTTTTATGTTCGTAATATGCATTTTTTAAAAGAATTATGTAAGAAAATAAATGAAACTTTTGCAATAAAATATATGTATAATTACCACATTTTTTGTGGGTGACTAGATGAAGGCAGGTGCTTCAGTTCTTGAATTTTCTCATAACCTTTATCCATTGACTTTCTAATATGTTCGGCTCATATGCTACCTTGAGGAATTTCTTTAAACCAGTTACATTTGTATGCTGCTTCTTTTATTTTTCTCACGAATTATGTTTTAACTTTTCTGTAAATCCCAAAAAATAATGTGTAAAGAATGAAGAGTGAAGAACAAATAATGTGTTGATTGGCTAGCTAACTTTAATTTATCTTTAGATTCTTTAAGTTGTATTATTTTCGAGACTTGGCCTAACGAACTCCATAAATTACTTTTTGATGATATTTTTAGGGTTTGTATACTTAGAAATGTCCGATTAGCTTCTTAGTTTTTCTTTCAGGTCTTTAGCCCTCTTTTATACCAAAAAAAAAATCGTATGTTACAGTTGTGTAGGAATAAGCGATTTACAAAAAGTTCAAATAACATCAAAATTTAATTGACATTAAAATTACTTTTGATACCTTCAACCACTTGCTTACGGCCAAATTCATTAGACATCCATGCAAAACTCATGCTATCAAACCAATTAATTACTTCCTTTAAGCTTCATGTCATTGCTTTCTAAGATTGTAGTAACCTTATATACCAAGAAATCATTGTGCTATAAAATCATCTTTGTCGTTCCTGAGACACATCCCTATCTCATAGCATAGGATGTACACTTACAAAACTATTTAAGCTTATCTTAAAAAGCGGACATAAATATTCGCCACGTTTAGTACGTAGTTGCATTATTTTTTTTGAAGGATCGTTTAGTAGTTGCATGGTGAACGTGCAATAAAATATTACTCCACGAGAAAGCAGCCATGCTGTGCAAAAAGTCCATGAGAAGTTTGTTTGTCCAAATTTAATGTACCTTTAACCACGAAATGCATTAAAAAAAATTAAATTGAGTAAAATTAATTTTGACATTTTAGTTCCTCTAGATAAAATTGATTTTCCATCAAAAATTGTTTTTTTAAAGTAAACTGGTGGCTAAAATTCACCTTTTAAGATGAATAAGTGGGGTGTTGGGGTTTGAACACCAACCCCTATATATAACCATGCATTGCTCCTGCCATCTGAGCTATGCTCATCGGGACAAAATTGATTCTTAAATAAAAATCAATTTTGGTATCAAATAAGAAACACCTTCCTAGAGGCATCTCCTAATATATCAATGAAAAGGGAACTTCTTACATAGTCATTTATTATTTAAAAAATTAAGTAGTTAAGTGACTATAAACTAACCATATAAGGTAAATAAACAGGGAATTCGGAGTTTGAACACAATCTCTACATATAACATGCAGTGTCCTATAGCATTTTAAAGACGTTTCGATTTTTCTTCCTCTCTCTCTTCTCTCCTTCTCAAACCCTAGCCGTCACCCCTTTCTTCTTCTTTTCAGAGGGGTGATTTAGGGTCAATTTTGACCCAAAAATCACCCCTCCGAATTGTTTTTCCTTCTATCCCAATTGAATAAGTGATTTCACATATTTTATGTTTTCTTTCGTTTGTTTTTGAGATTTCGTCGTCTCTGAACGACTCTGTTTGTTTTGATTTCCCGACTTTGTGCGATGTGTTTTTGATTTCTCGTCTTAGTGTGGTGTTTATTTGATTCAGGTTGAAAGACTAGCTTTGAGCAAGTGCAGATCCGATCAATGACAATGACTTTGGCGTCGTCAACGTTGCAGATCCGGAGACATGAATATTCTGGAGACATAAATATAGTCATATTAGTCATATTTGTAGGCATAGATACTTTTCCGTTTTATGCTATTAACATGGATGTTGTGAGTTTGTTCACAGATTCATCCTTTTTGTTTTTAGCGATTTTGAATTTGTATTGTATCGATGTACTCTATCAATTTGAATGAATGAATATCGTTTATTTTTGTCAAAAAATGAACATGCAATGTCCTTATTAGTTGAGTTATGTCCATAGAAACTTTATTATAAATTATTCAATAGTTGGAAGAAGAAGAAAAACTATAATCAAAGTCTTATGATTAGATAGGGTCGGTCCAATGCAGGATCGGCCCATAGCCCGTCGAGGTTGGGCTATGGCACCGAGCCTCCAATTATTTGGAGCCCAATTTTATTTTTTTTAATATTTAAGACACTAAATAATGGTTATATATCTAATAAAAGCAAATAATATTTATCTATTTAGCGTGCTTCAGTGGCATGGTTAGTTTTTGTTGAGTAACAGGTATGTGTTCAAGTCCCACCGAAGTGTAATTTTTAATAATTTTTTTAAAATGACTTATTTATTTTTTTTGGGGCCCATAATTTTTTTTTATCTCTTATAAGAAGATTTTACCCCATACCCCTACAATTATACCTTCACCCTTACATTTTGCATGAGTTGTCAATTTTACCCTCATATATATACCAAAATCATTCCCATTTTGTCACTTTTCTTGTTTTCTAGAGAGAAACAAAGATTAAGATTATGAATACAAAGTATTTTTCGGAAAACAAAATTCTGAGAAAGGGTAAGTTGAAGTAGAGGAAGGGGAAGATGAAAAGGATGTTGTCATGGATGATGTTGAAGACACATGATGTTGAGAAATGTTGATTTGGAGTTTTACTTTTACTGAATTAGGATTTTTAGTTTTTAAGTAACGTTTTAATTGATTTCCTATTCAATTGAATTATGTATTATTTGAAAGCAAACAAAATCAGAAACATAAATTCAAATCCCAAATCAGTCATTTGATCTTAGCCATGAGAGGTAGCTTTCATGGGTTAGAAGAAAATCAACGGAACATTCTTTACGGACCCAAAAAAAATTCAAGGAAACCCATCAATTTTCACCCTTTTTTTTAACAAACAAATATCACAATCCAAACTTTTGATTTTGTGATCCAATCGCTAAGCAGTGATAAATTCATGATATGAAGAACACACAAATTCATCAAATTCATTTAATACTGGAAAAGTAGTGTAGGGGTGAACAATAACCCGAAAATGTTGAGAGTGGAGAAGGGTAAATTTGGTATTTCATATAATTTGTAGGGGTGAAAGTAAATGTGTAGGGGTACATGGTAAATTTTCCCTCTTATAAAACTAAAATTGGACATATGAATTTGTTAAGACGGCCCTACTCCAATGTTATTGGCTTAGCATTGGTTTAAGGAAGGAACTTTGGTGTCGTGCAAAAATACACATTTGTTTAATTAATGCCTTTTTTCCGTCAAATTTTGGAGTTTTAGTGGGGGACTACCTTATGCTTGAATCAATCACATCTACCACATAAATTATGAATGCAAAAGGTAAAAGAGACACAATCAAAGTGTTAATAAAATACCCCCTAAAAAGAAAAATGTTAATAAAACAAGTTAGTAATATTTTGGATATATTAACACATAGGAGGCAACTATGAAATCTTCACGTCTTCTTTTTTATTCTTTGCATTCACATTGTATGTAGACCAATACAATATTTAACTTTATTTGCTGACTTTGATCCACATGTTATTTTCACGTTTTTGTTCCTTATCCATGTTCATGTTGTAGACCAAACTTTTATACTAGAATATATTTTGTTGACAATTGACTCTATAATTAGCTGGTTCTTACGTGTCTATCCTATTTTCAAGGAGAAAAAAAATATGATTTGTCTTTCTTCTTCCCCAAAATAGGTATATATATAAACTCTAATCTAACTAACATCATATCTTCAATATCTATTTTCCACATCTTGAATATCTCTTACTAAAGGTTGAAAAAATTTGTTTGTATTAGTCTTTACAATGAATGCACTAGCAGCCACCAATAGGAACTTTAAGTTGGCCTCTAGGCTTTTGGGATTGGATTCAAAGATTGAGAAAAGTTTGTTGATTCCATTCAGAGAAATTAAGGTAAGTGAAATCACACAAATATCTTGTTTTCATGTTCTTTTGGTTTTGTTGATCATGTTTTCATAAACACTTATAACATGTCTATAAACTGTTTTTAGTTTACTTCTCGTATGTTTTTCGAAGCAACTTATGAAAATATCTTATAACTGATATGAAAACAATTTGATTTGATTTTATATTTTATTATAGATATAGTTTTTTATACATAAACACTTATATGATAAGCGTTTATGCTATATACATTTGATTAAGTTGTTTATTCGGACACGGATATATTTTATTTTATGGTAAATATGTCTATATAAGATTTGAATCATATAGTTTGATAACTCATCATGTTCTAAATGTTGTTTAATGAAAATTCAGGTTGAGTGTAGCATCCCTAAAGATGATGGAACCTTGGCTACTTATGTTGGATTCAGGATTCAACATGATAACTCTAGAGGCCCTATGAAAGGAGGGATCAGATACCATCCTGAGGTTATTTATATTCTTGACTTTTAAAATTTATATTCTTGACTTTTTTTTACTTTTAAAATTCTTAAATTTTTTTAATAACTTTTAGAAATTGTGGTTGGGCCATGTCCCCACATAACCTGCTTGTAAGGTGAGAATTGTTCACTTAGAAACACATTGTCAGGTCATCTCTCATTTGATGTGGGACTGTTTAACGCACCCTCTTACGTCTAAGACATGACATCTCCTATCTGATGTGAGACTCTTTAACAATAATTTCACTGAATAACAATGTATTGGGCTATGTAGGTTGAACCAGATGAAGTGAATGCATTAGCACAACTAATGACATGGAAAACAGCAGTAGCAAATTTACCATATGGTGGTGCCAAAGGAGGTATAGGGGTTGACCCTTCAGAGTTAAGTTCTTCTGAGTTAGAAAGGCTTACTAGAGTTTTTACTCAGAAAATTCATGATCTTATTGGAGTTCATACTGATGTGCCTGCCCCTGATATGGGAACAGGACCACAGGTTAGTACAAATAATGAAATTTGTTAAGATTAAATGTTCGTACTAATGCATGTGTTCAAAAACCTTTGTAGTATAGACACTTCTGATGGAAGGTGTGTCAGGTCTTTAACATGTGTCGGTGTCTGACACCTAACACTCGTTGTTCAACTTCTTTGTTTTGAATGCAGACAATGGCATGGATACTAGATGAGTATTCAAAATTTCATGGCCATTCTCCTGCAGTAGTGACTGGAAAACCTATAGTAAGTAAATTAAATTATTTATAATTTTCAATTTAATGAGTGTTGAAGTGTACAACCAATACACTATGTTTAAATATAAACTAATTTCATTTCAAATTTTTCATTTTGAATTAAGGATCTTGGTGGATCTCTAGGAAGAGATGCTGCTACAGGAAGAGGTGTCCTCTTTGCAACTGAGGCTTTGCTTAATGAGTATGGAAAGAGTGTATCTGGCCAAAGATTTGTCATACAGGTACTTCTTGTTTTAACATTACACTAATTAGTATTTTAATATAGTAATATAGCATTCATTCTATGTTAATGTTTGGACTAGAGACACTGACTAGGTTTTAAATCGTGGTCGTAGTTATGTCGTGTTTTTCATACTATCGAGAATTGTGATTAAATGCAGCTGATGCAGTCTTAATCACGATCATAGACATGTTAGCTTTGATATTGCAACCTTGAACGTGGTCGCAGTTGCAGACCTATGTAAAACTTCGTCTCTAACATTGTGCAAAGTAGTTTGAAAATAATGTTCACTTCACCATGTCTTATAGATTATTGACCATATAACACGGCCTTAAACATTTTTGAGTTTATAACCTACTAAATTTTGTCAAACATATGTGTATGTTTGGAATCACAGTGAGTTTCATGAAATTTTCACGAAACTATGAGGCTACCATGATTTTATTGAAGCTTGAAAGTTTGCATTTTCCAAAATCATTGTGGCACACTTAACAATAACGCTGTGATTTTGTCAAACTCAACGTCAATCCAAAAATACCCTCCCATAATTAGTAATTTTGATAAATTTGACACAACAATGTTATCCATCTTTTCAGGGTTTTGGAAATGTGGGGTCATGGGCTGCACAATTAATAAATGAAAAGGGTGGAAAAATTGTTGCTGTAAGTGACATAACAGGAGCCATAAAGAATAGTAATGGTCTTGACATCCCAAGCCTACTTAAGTATTCCAAAGAGAACAGAGGAATTAAAGGATTTCATGGTGGTGATTCAATTGATCCTAAGTCAATTTTGGTTGAAGATTGTGATGTTCTTATCCCTGCTGCTCTTGGTGGAGTCATCAATAGGTACTTTTACATAAGCCTGATTTGGATTAAATTTTAGTTTATACATAAGTGCTTTTCAATTCAAATAAGTTCATAGTTTCATTTACAGAAAATTGAGATGAAGAATCAAATTTCTATTTTTTAAAATTTCATATTTTTATAAGATTCTTTTGATACTTCTTTCTTTATAAATACAACCACAAAATTGAATAAACCATTATTTTTGTCAAAATCTGTGTTTGTGTAAGGTGGCCTTACGTGCTATAATATCTGATCGTAACAAAATTATTATAGAACATGCAATGTTTGATATCACGGTGGATAGGAAGAAATCACAATGGTTTATCTTGATTTTGTCAAATTGGCGATGATATTAAACAAGGTCTAAGAATATCTTTTGTTATTAATTTGATAGATCAAATTAACTAATATGAAACATATGTTTAGAGATCAAACTAACAAAAAATAAATTTGACGACTAAACTTTATTAACGGGATACAAATTCTAGCGACCAGACACGTTTAAACACTAAAATGATTATTTACTCTTATACAATAGGAAATAGACAACATTTTTTTTTGGGCTAAATTGCATTTTTTGTCCCTTAACTATTTAGGTAGTATCACTTTGGTCCCTTAATTAAAATTCGATTTATTTTGGTCTCTTAATTTCTCTTTGTTACACATTTTGGTCCTTTCCGTTAGTTTTAATTCAAAAACGTTAGATTTTCTTCATTTTCTTCTGGAATTTTTCTGTGATTCTTGTTGTTGAAGGTTGATGGAGATGATACGAAGATGAAAAAGAGGAGAAGAAGATAAAGAAAACCTAATGTTTTTGAATTAAAAATAACGGAAAGGACCAAAATATGTAACGGAGAGAAGTTAAGGGACCAAAATAAATCGAATTTTAATTAAGGGACCAAAGCGATACTACCTAAATAGTTAAGGGACCAAAAATGTAATTTAACTTTTTTTTTTCTTTGCTAAATGTTATTCTAGTACCTTGAATGTACATAAGTCTAAAAAGTTTGTTTTTGTTGTCAACTTTTGGTATGGATGAAGGGAAAATGCAAATGAGATTAAAGCCAAGTTTATTGTGGAAGCAGCCAATCACCCAACTGACCCAGATGCTGATGAGGTTAGTTTGAATTCCCTCTTTTCTTCTCAAATTTATCAAACAAAAAGAGACAAAAGAAATTAATATTCAAATGTTTTTAACTTAAACCTTACTTTGCAGATTTTGAAAAAGAAAGGGGTTGTGATCCTTCCAGATATATATGCAAATTCAGGAGGAGTTACAGTTAGCTACTTTGAGTGGGTCCAGGTAAATTTTTTATCATTTACTATAACATGTCACATTAATGCAACTCTCTTGTACATTGAGCGAGGCTTAAAATTTTAAATTGAATAAAAGCAATGGTCATTTTGGAGAAATTTGCATGATTATTACAAACTAAAATCCTTTTTCTAAATGAAGTCAATGTAACAAACTAGGACAACATAACCCATTTGGGGTTGACTCAGGGGTTGGTTTGAGACCTTCAAGTGTGTTCCTCTCAAGGTCTCAGTTTCAATTCCCCCTAACGCCAATTTTGATGGGTTAAGTCATACAAAGCTATGTTCTGGTTTTAAATAGGAGCCCCACAAATGGATGGGGGATTAGACCTTCGAATTAGTCGGCTCTTGAACTGGATACCGAGTTTTAAAAAACAAAACTATGACAACATAAAATTAATTTTTCAATCACATATTACATGTAGCTATATTATAAAGTTAAATGATGAATTGATGATTATGTAATTTTCAGAACATACAAGGATTCATGTGGAATGAAGAAAAGGTGAACAATGAGTTAAAGACATACATGACCAAAGGTTTCAAAGATGTGAAAGAAATGTGTCAAACACATAATTGTGATCTTCGTATGGGAGCCTTTACACTTGCAGTTAACCGTGTAGCAAGGGCCACTGTCCTTAGAGGTTGGGAAGCTTAAAATCATAAGTTTCATACTCTTTTCATAAGAGCAATATGTGTAACCATTCTTGCATTTACATCCCTAAAATACAGGGATATTGATAGTTACTTTTTTTTTATGTAAATTGCATTTCTATTTGATTTTTTTCTCTCTTTAATGTGATACGTCTTTTTTCTCAAGTGTATCATTTCTTAATATATTTTTGCAAAATAATGTAAGTGTTATTTTTATAGATATTCAATTTCTCTGGGTGAGTATGTTTATACTCCCTCCGCTTTTTATACGTCGTTATAGAATAATAACATCAAATTAAGGAAGTGGAATTCTTTTCTTTTCTTTTCTATTATACCATCATTTTGATCCACCAATAAATTCATAAAGTGACAATGACATGAGTTCAGGGGCGGAGCCACCACCCGGCGAGCCCGGGCACTCGCTCGGACTCAATCGATACTTTTTCCATATTTCGCCCAACCCAATAGTCCATTAACCCACTAAAAAAAATTGGGCAAACATAATATTTTCAGACGCGCACGCACAAGAATTCTTGACTCTATAATTTTTGCCCAAACTCTATAAAAATTTTGGCTCCGCCGCTGCATGAGTTAGATTCATAGAGTAGGTTTAAGGACATGAGTTTTCTTTTCTATTATTCATTGGAGGGGGTGATACCTGCAAAGACACTCCAACAGTTAAGTCAGGAATCTGTGAGTTAATTTAGGGTAAATATATGTGCAGTTGGACCAAGGACATGAGTTAAGTATTCATAGAGTAGGTTTAAGGTTTTGATCCTTGAACCTTCACCGAGACGGTTCTCCTCAAGGGGCAACCGTGAGAAGATTGTAAGAAAAAATCACTAGATATGGACTGAATGTCCCAGATTGCCCCCCAAGGGTCATTATTCTAATGTGATTTAGGGAGGTGCCCGTATGATGGTCCTTTTGAGCTTTGAGGGTACGAGATCCGGCATGTTCAAGTGTTTAAATTTCGTTTCAGTACACACAATTCATAATCAAGTTTTCAGTTTAATGACATCAAAATTAATACATCAAAACTTAATGTTCAAGAATCAAGTTCAGAACAAGACATCAGAATAAAGGACCAAACACACATCAAAATCAAGTTCACATCAGTAACTTGTTCTTCAAGGCTCTAAAGTATACACTTGAGAAATGCAGTATAGCAACCATAATTTTAGTTTACTTCCCAAGATTCTAAAGCTCTTACGTTCTCTATAAATATCCAAATATTTAGGATTTAAAAACCAAGATATTGCACTTAATCATAATCTATTTCTCAAAAGTACATAGCAAATTCATAACTCTTCAAAAGTAAAAGAAATACACTTCATCTCTAATTTTAAAGTATATTTACAACCATAATCACACTCCATTGAGTGAGATCATAGTCACTTCCAAATACTTGTTATTTTTTTGCATAAAACGCCGTTAATCTTCTTTGGACAGTAAAGAAGGATTTAGGCCCCGTTTGGATTGAGCTTATTTTAAGCTTATGAAAAATAGCTTATGCAAATAAATAAGTGTTTATTTTAATTTATAAACTCTCACTAACGAAAATTGTATCTTATAAATAAATAAGTGTATTTGTATAAGTTGTTTTACATAAGTTCTAAAATAAGCTGATTCAAACGGACCCTTAGTGAATGTAATTAGAGTGAAGTGGTCGAGGTAAGCTTGTGTAAGCGTGCTAAGGCATTGAGAATACAATGTAAAAGTCACAATGACCAGAAGGTCAAGGTGCCATAATTGAGAAGAATTCTTAAGCACTGTATAGGAAAATCACCATTTTACGAGGACTAAACTCGTTAGTATTGGATGAATTAAAATAACTCTTGTGTGTCATATTTATTTACTTCTACTCTTTAATTTTCATTTAGATGAGTAAGCATAGTTCACACACCAAATTCTTCATTTGAATTTATGAACAACAAAACTTCAAAATTATACCGGTATACTCTTTTACAAATATCAAGTTTGCTCTAAAGACAAAAATTTAAAAGGTTATAATTCAAACCTCGGTTTTCTTTTTTACTATTATTTTGTTCTTCACATACGTCACCGTGATTCAAATTAAGTTACCAAAACTATGATTTTAATTGATTTGCATGAATTTATAAAACATGCAAGATTTAAAACCGTTTTTCCTATTATCCTTGCATATTGAGAAAGATTGAGAGAGACTTATGATCATTATATCTAACCAAAACTTAGTTTTAACATCATTCAAAATAAAAAATTAAGTCTAGACCTAATATCGACAACATTCACAAAATTCACCATTTAAAATGATGTCGATTATAAATATTTTTAATTTTATTTTATGGAAATGATAACAAGTGCTCTTAGGATTCATGTAATCGCTATCTTAGGTTGTTTGATTCTTTTCGAGTATAATTGATTTTGACCTGATTTTAATTAAAATTGGGATTTGTAACTTTTGAATATGAAACTGATTTTTACGCATAAATTAATTGTTCAACTTAATTTACATGAGCTCAGTTTGGGAGAAAACTCGTGAGACGTGGTTGAAATGCAACGTATATGTCGTGTTCCATGATTGTAACCCTATTGCATATTTTGCGTGTTGTGTTAGAGACTCCCGCAGACAATTTATCCGGGCTCAAACGACATGGCAGCGGGCAAATATGACAATTTTGGAGGGGAGGCAGTAACCTTACTCAAGTCCTTTCAATTTGATGATGCAAACAGATGGGACTGGGTTGTCTTCGACTCCGACTCATCTACTCTAGTGCAAGTTTTATCCTCTCTGGGGCCATGGTGATTTGAAATTTTATGTTATTGTTTCTAGTATTATTTATCAGTATGAGACAAGCGAACATGGTTGTTCATACTTTAACTAGGGCGGTCTGTTCTTGAGCTAATCGTCATATTTAATTAATATACACTGTCAATTTATAATTATTTTATACATACATTCAATTAACGTGATAATACATCATTGAATGTAAATGTAAAATAATTTTACACCGTCGCTCTAGAGTAATTTAACTCTAATATGAGATTCCTCGTTCACATAGAAAGAATCTAGTGCAAAGGAAATTCCTCGTTCACATAGAAAGAATCTAGTGCAAAGGAAAGTACAGTTCAACTGAAGTAAGTTCCCAACACAACAATCATCCTAGTCACAAACATCAACAACGTAAGACAATGTCATCATCTTCAACAACAACTTCACCACAACTTCGTAAAGACACAATCTTCAACCGTTGGATTATCTTCTCACCAGCAAGATCAAAACGACCCTCCGATTTCAAATCCAAATCATCATCATCATCCAATCCCACTGGTGTTCGTTGCCCTTTCTGTATTGGCAACGAACACCAATGTGCACCCGAGATATTTCGGGTGCCAGCTAATAACCCGAATTGGAAAATTCGGGTTATTCAGAATCTTTACCCTGCTCTCTCACGCGAACTTGCGGACCCAGTTGATGAAACTGGGTCTGTAAGTTCGGTGTTGGATGGGTTTGGGTTTCATGATGTTGTTATTGAAACTCCGGATCATGATGTGAGGTTGTCTGATTTGGAGAGAGAGGTGATTGGTGAGGTTTTTGTTGCTTATTGTGATAGGATTCTTGAGCTTGGGAAAAGGAACTCTATCAAATATGTTCAGGTTTGTTTTTGAAAATAATAGTAATGATTTTTGTGGATTAATTTCTATTTTTAATTTGTTATTATTTAGAGAAAATTGAATGAAAACTGTATGGTTTAGACTTTAATAGTAGTTGATTTGCTTATTTTGAATATTGTAAGGTTAAGTGTAGTTTTTATATTCTATTTGGTGTGATATTAGCTCTGCGCACCTACACTTTTGATCAAAGGTGTGTTCGGTGTTCAATGCTGACACATGTGATTACACTGAATTGTCATTTTTTTTCTTCAAATTATTGTCCGTGTCCGTGTCGAGTCTGGTGTTTGTGTTAGTGCTTCGTAGGATATTAATGAGTATATGCATTTTTTAACAACTTCAAATTGAAGGTATGTTTAGTGTACGTTTTGTGTTAGACACTGATGCATCACTCACATCGATCACTTCATTTTTTAGAATTTCAAATTATTATGGGTGTCTATGTGTCTGTTTCAATCTCATGTCCAATATAGAGTATCCATGTTTGTGTCGGTGTTCAACAGATATGCAGTATATACATATGAGTGGTATTAGACTAATATGAATAGATGCACCTATGTAACAGTGACACTTCATATTGAAGATGAATGTGGATTTTATGTAGTTGAGATATCCCTGAATTCAGGATGTCTGTGCATTGACCGTTGGATATAGATCAGACAAATGAAAAAATGTGCAGATTTTAATTTTTTTGAAAATCCAAAATACTAAGCATGAAATTTGGATTGTCTGATCTTGATCAAATGTTTACCCATGTATTGTAACTGCATGAATTCAGGGCCTCCCATCTCCAGAGAATTTTGATCTGTTTGGTGTCTAACATGTATCGGTGTCGGACACACATGGTTACATTAAATTCATTTTTCCAAATTTAAAATTATTACTGATGTCTACGATTATGTGTCAGTTTTAATGTCATATCTGGTGTATGTGTTGGTGCTTCATTTACATGCACACCTATACATAAGTGTGGTAATTTTGTAGTACACCTTCAATATTATTGTGGTTATATTAATCCTTGAAAATAGAAGATATTAAGTTCTTATAATTAGTATTTTGTTTGTTAAGCTTTCACTGATTTGACTTAACAAAATATATTTCTGGTATGAAATGGAAACTCACACTGTTCTCTTACTGATTAAACTTGAGTTTGGGATCCATTCAAGAGAATAAAATTCTTTCCCAGCTTATTACTGACACTCTTAGGGTGTGTTTGGATGGAGGGTTTAGGAGGGGAGGGTTTGATTTTCATTTTTAAATTATGGACACTAAGAAATATTTTTTAAAAAGTTAGCATATTAACATGATAAACAATCATATAATACTTCAATCATAATTAATGTATTTTAGAAAAACATGTTATATAGTTCATAATTTAAAAAAGAAAAGTGAACTCTCCCTTCCCTTCCCCTCCTAAACCCTCAATCCAAACACACCCTTAATGATGTATGCTTTGCATGTAGCATTTTTTTCTATAATTTTATTGTGTGAATAGTTTGTATTCATATTTTTTTTTGTAAATTAACCTCTTAGATGTGATTCAGAATAGTTTGTGGATCTTGGAATTATTTTGGAGATATTCATTTTAGTCTATTTGCATTGTGCAGTAGTGAGACATGACTTCTAGACATTGTATTTATTTCATAACACTATTGTTCTGCGACACACTATTTAGTATAAAATGTTGTCAAATAGCGGCTATAGCGGCCTTAATCCTTATAACACTACTGTATAGCGGAATTCAAACAAACCGCTATTTTCTGTGATCTGCAATTTACAATATCGGTTCTGCATAATTATATTACTGTTATTGTTCTTCTTTTCGCACCTGTTTCAAGTAATTATTATGTATAAACTTGAGTTCATTAATCTTTGAAGGTGTTCAAAAACCATGGCGCTGCAGCTGGTGCATCAATGAGTCATTCTCATAGTCAAATGATTGCCCTGCCCATTATTCCACCTAGTGTTGCTGCCCGTCTCGGAAGTATGAAGGATTATTTTGATCAGACCGGAAAATGTTCTATTTGTGAAATTCAATGTGAGGATCTATTGATTGATTCGTCGACATACTTCTTTTCATTGGTTCCTTATGCTGCTTCATTTCCTTTTGAGATTTGGATTGTTCCTCGGTATCACTCTGCTCATTTCCATGAGTTGGATGCGGAAAAGGTAACACTTAAATTCTTTCCGAAGTCGTATTAATGTTTAAAACTTTAGGTGAAAAATATTTTAGCTTGATTTAAATATAATGCACCCCTTATCACACATGAAATACAGGTCCAATTTTAGTAGTTTTGTTAGACTTGAATCTTAGTGTTATGGTTTCTGCAGCTCTTAGATGCTAGATTTTTTATAGGGGTGAATGGTGATTACATGTGACAGAAATATTGAAAGTAGGTCTGAAATGGTGTGAGGATTTTTATCCCGCTGTACTGTCGCAGTCCAGTTCTTCGTCAAAAGAATAGTCTTTCTTCCTCCTTTTTTTCCTTTCTGTCCAGCTCTTCTATTTTTATTTGCATAGCTCAGTTTTGATCTTGGAGTTCCTCTTTGCCGGGGAATCTTCATTCTGTTGTTTAGATCCTCTGTTGTGGATGTGTGAATTGTGTCTCTGAAAGCTTGGTTCTCCCTGGGACAGCTCGTGGTGAGTGTTGCTTCTTAAGAACATCTGAGGCCTGAGTTAGTTTTACCGAGGCCCTACTGGTGGGCGCCAATGTTCTTGCTCAGGAACACATAGTTGTTCACCTTGTTGGTGATGAATCCTCTCATCTCTAAATGCGCTACTGTAGCTACCACTCTTGCTTCGCTGCTCCTGCTCAGGGGTATCTGAACAGGATCCGAAGAATGCTATGGTTGAAGCATTATGATTGGCTGAAGCGCCGTGCTTATCCTGAGTTTGAATATGTCGTTATCCTTATCTTTATAATGGTTTTAAGCACTTTCCTCTTCATATGCGGGTTGATACGAGCTACATATATGTCGTAATTTCTCCAATTCTGCGCTTATGGTCTGAAAGTTAATCTTCGTTATCTTGACATTTATGTTACAGGCAATTGATCTTGGAGGTTTGTTGAAACAAATGCTTAGAAAGATATCCTTGCAGTTGAATGATCCGCCATTCAACTTTATGATTCACACAAGTCCACTGCATGGCGATGAGTCAGAATTGGCATACAATCATTGGTTTATACAGATAGTACCTCAACTTATCGGGACAGCAGGTTTCGAGCTCGCGACTGGATGTTACATAAATCCTGTTTTCCCTGAGGATGCTGTAAAGATTCTTAGAGACGTGAATGTTCCAGAGTCGGAACAAAAGAGGTAGAAACATACTGTTAACCTAGGGACTGTTTGGAGGAAGCACTATTTGAGCTCATCAACTACTGAGATAAATATTCGTAAGACTGTTTGAGAGAGAACTAATGGAAACAACTTGTATAAGTTGTTTTCAGCTTATTTCCATAAGCTCTTCATGATAGTTTATGAAAGTAGCTTATGACTTGTATGAAAACGGTTTGATTTTATTTATCTTTTTTTTTTTTTTTTATAGAAATAGCTTATACATAAGCAGTAATATGATATATGTTTATGCTATAAGTACTTAATAAAGCTTTGATTTCGAAAGAACCAACGGCTATGTGATTCTTGTGTAAGGAAGTTGAATATTTGAATGATTATGTTTAGAATGAATAGGAAAAGGGTTTAGTCTAAAACTATAAACATCGGTCAAAATAGTTTCTTATTTTAGAGTTGGTAAATACTTTTTTTTTGGGTTATCGTGTTATTTGTATGAAGTTTTTACCTCTGTTTAGCGATGAGTAAATCATCATTGATCGAAAACCTCTAACCACCGGCTTAAAGAGTCAATGTCTCTGACCACTTTGACCGGTGAATTTTTTTTTATATAATATCCAAAAGTGTATTTTGAAACAATAATATCCTAAAGGTAAATGGTACACACTATTGAAAACTAGATTATGGTGTTACCAAAAACATATAAAAGTTTGAAATGAACATAATTATGATGAAATCGTAAAAGAGTGATCATTTTTAAGAAGAAAAAAGGTTGGGCACGTGAAGCTCAGTGAAAGATAGGTGGTGTCTTATGATTATGACAAGACTGCAACTTAATGTGCTTTTAATTAAGAAATTTCTCATCAAAATCACAATTTAGTATGCATGTTATTTTATTTTTGAAATGACAAAAAAAAAATCACAATGAAGATATTTATAAATTTGGAATTTTTTATTTTCCATTGTAGTATTTAATGTATATTCTTCTTATTGAACCAATCTTTAAAGTTAAGTTTGTTAGGAGACAAACACATGCATCAATTTATTCCTATTTTACGCATGTTTCTCCGTGTATTGTGGCCATTATTGATTGTGAATTTTGTCTACTAAAAAATGGGTGAAGATCCTCTCCATTTCCTAAATAAATGGAGATTGTCAATTACTATAGTTTTGAAGTAAATATATGATATAAATGCACATATTTCAAGAATAGAAAACATTAATATCACATATTTACTTCAAAACTAGAGTAATTGACAATCTCCATTTATGTAAGAAATGGAGATGATCTTCACCCCTAAAAAATGTATGGGTTGGTTTTATTTTCATCTATGATAGTAACGTTGACACTTCAATACTTTTTGTTTGCTTCAAAAATGTTTAGGTGAGTTGGGAGTCAATGTTCTTTATGTCAAGGCAGATCTTAAAATTTGAAAAATGTTGACAGAGATATTTACATATTACTCACCAACGAGATCATGTCGCTAACAACAAAAGTTTTTCGTTAGCAACAAGATCATCAAGAGAGTTACCAACAAGAATTATATCATCCACGTATACTAGGAGAATAGTATATGATATAACTCCAAATGCATTCTACTAAAATTTATACTTTTTGCCGAAAATAATATGGGTATAATTTTGGATCATGTAAACATTAAATTTGTATTGTATTTTATGGCCTTAGTTTGTCTCTAATTATAATAAAGGGTTAATAGTGTTTTATCCCCCTATAATATAGATCATTTTTTGTTTTACATCCTGTAAAATATTTTTTTTGATTTATCCTAAAATATTTTTGTTTTGATTTACCCCACCTAATAGGTCATTCAAAAACCAATTTTTTATTTTTTTCTTCAGAAATTCTGGTTTTTGAATGACCTATTAGGGGGTAAATCAAAACAAAAATATTCTACAGGGGGTAAATCAAAAAGAATATTTTACAGGGTGTAAAACCGAAAATAACCTATATTACAGGGGGTAAAGCACCATTAATATTATAAGATCACTTGGTGAAGAGAACAACTCTCGATAGAGTTTCTTCATTGCTCATTTCAAACAAACAGATATATATTAATAACATTCCAAATCAACACAACATTTTGTTTAAGCATATGGCATTGTGGACTTGATTAACCAAATCAACACAACACCTATTCATCTTGGGGGCATGGATTCACTTGGTGCCCAGGGACAGAATCATAAACCACTGGGATATGCAATAGCATTGTGGATTGATTAACCATTTATTCAATCGACACAACTTTCCAAATTATATATGATGAAAATATCACCAAAAATCCCCATAATTTTTAAAATATATCTAAATCTATTATTTCAAAGTTTTATGGTTTCATATAAGGGTTTTTCTATCATGTGCAAATTTGCACATGTTAAGAAGTTTAAAATAGTAACTTTGACTTGGAACTTGTGTTTTTTATATTAAATATATAATTTTTAATCAATAATTGTTGGTTTTCAATAAAAAAGATACTACTTTTAGTTACCTTAACATGTGCAATATTGCACATGTTAGACAAACCCTATAAGGGTTTTTCTATCATGTGCAGATTAGCACATGTTAAGGTATATTACAATTTGAACCATTAACTCATAAGTTAAAGTTTCGTTCATCCCCAAAAAGATTGAAAGACAAGCTTTAAACCGATTATTTATTACAAAAAGCATGCATCACTCACGCATTAACTATTGATACCATTGGTCGAATTATTGTTAGCTTGTAATTTCGACATGCTCAATTAATCCAGTCAAAGAGAGTTGACTTTTGTTCATTCAAGAATTAAAAATGTTATCTCTAGCATGAAAATTTCGACATGGTCTGGGACTTAGCATTTAAAAGAGTTCAATAGTTGTGAAGTTCGACAAGAGGTGATTCATAGAGAGGTTTGGTCGAAATCAAGCAGTTTCTGTCGAAGGAAAAAAAATTCAAATTCAAAAGCAGCAGTTTCTCATTAAGACATGGGGGACAGACAGTTTTCAATGGAAGAAGTGTAGCTCGTGGCAGTTTAGCTTTTTACAGTTATTTCTTCTATATATAAATAATAGTTTTTTCACAGGAAAAACGGGTCGCAAATCATTTATAGAATTCTAGCACTCGAAGTACCAGTGTCTAGAGAAAAAAGCCATATAGAATGTATGTAAATTGATTTGCCGAACCACATTTACATTTAAATGCAATGCAATTTACATAAGTTTTTGCATTTGAACTTTTGAGCTTTTTTACTTGCATTTTTCTTTACTTTTTTCCGTCGAAAGACGTTGACTTTCATACAAAAATCGTTTTATGCATAAAACAAGCTATGAATATGATGAACACTCATGCATTTTCTGGAAAAAGATTGCACAACATGCCCTAGGATTTCTGGTTTGATCCTGCTTGTAATAATCAAAACTAGTCTTCTTGTTTACCAAAAACACCAGTAAACAGTCACTTGAAACACTTGAACTATGTCTTTGGTACAATGTCTATTTGATGTGATGATATGACTAATTTATTAAGGAAAAAGAAGGAATGGTTTCTTGAAAATGGACCTCAACATAGAATGTTGGGATGGGTTGCATACAAGTTAGGGACTTGATAGTAGAACTAAAATGACGACTTGATGTTACTGGCGTCTCTTGTGAAATCTTTTCAATCATTTTGATTCTTTATGTATATATAACAAGCTCTTCCACCCTCTACCAAAAAGGTTAGATTTTGGTCATACTTCTCCACTAACATCTCCTTCCAAATAGTTTCACCCCTTCCAACAACCTCCATCTCCACTTAGCTATTAAACTCAAATTAACCACTCTTGCATCCTTCACTCCAAGGTCACCATTTGCTTTTAGATTGCAGACAATCTTCCACCTCACCCAACTAATCTTCCTTCCACCCACCCAAAGGAACCCCTTATGAATTATAACAATTGATTATCGAATACTAAAAACAGCATACCTTTTTCACCATAAAAAGAAAAAAAAACAACTTACTTTGTAATACTTTATCTTCCAACTAGACGGATCAACCTTTTCCCTCCATTCTTCAAAGCTCCCTAGGGTCGTACATGCCTAGACAGACTCAGATGATGAAGTAGCCTGCAGAGAGAGAATATATATATATCTATTAAATTAGACCTCCAAGTCCTTTTTATCTACTATAACATCCATAATAATAATAATAATAACCTTAATTATTGGAGTGTTCATGGTTGACAAAAATTCACTCCAATTCATTACCAGGGGAGTCCACATTATATAGATTAAGTACAATATTAATCCTTTAATGTGGATTCCATCAAAATCTGTGTCAGCCATTATAATGATTTTGCC
>Ga0315915_1002732_pt1 | contig 22323 bp, 17 predicted proteins | sample MpolbnodulesMG_FD_207738 | JGI IMG/M metagenome (GOLD analysis project Ga0315915, IMG submission 207738) | Medicago polymorpha root nodule microbial communities from Los Angeles, California, United States - branched nodules | ecosystem: Host-associated > Plants > Roots > Nodule | place: USA... | reverse complement strand
TTCGATACTTTAGAGTTTACGACACTCACACGTTAGTTACTTGCACTAGACTCCATTGGCATATATAGGGATGTAATTTTTGTTAATTGGTTTCAATTAGCAATTGGAATGATGTGAAGGCACCACTTTTTTGAAGACGGTTTGAAAAATTATTTATCTTTCATTAAAACCAAATATTTTGTGATCCATGTGGGCTGTCTAGCTAAAAATATGCGCAGCCTAATTACATTCATTAATCACAAATTCCATATCCTAGCTGAATCAATCAAACGCACTAAGTTGCTCCCCTCTATACATGGAAACATTACCCAATATTTTTGGGTGAATCTAATCTACAAGTGATATTTTGAGTTTACATTTTCTTTCCTTTTTTTTATGTCGGATAAATCGCTATACTTTATGCGCGTTATAGGAAATACTATTAAGAATTAAGAATTATTTATGTAGAAAAAAAGTGACATGAGAGGCACTCACATTTGGAGATGCTATTCGCGAATATACAATGAAACTCCCAAAGTCAACAATATGCACATAATCCAATTATTATTAATACTAATATACATTTATTTATATGATTAAGCAAAAAAAAAATCATGTTAACTTATACACATGGTAAATAAATCTAAAAGTAAAATTGTTCTCTTAAATTTTGTACATTTATTATCTTGTGTTTTAAAGATATACGTTCCATTTAATTTTTTTTGACTTTGTTTAATTTATCTACCTCTATTTACTAGTATTTACTTATAAAAACAAACACATAGAGAAAATTAGTGAGATCTAATTTAATCTTTCAATTATGTTTATCCTTTATGAAAAATGTTAATGAATGTCTTCAAAATACTTTTTAAAATTTTTGAATAATTTTTAAATTTAAGAGTAGTGTTAGAAGACATTCATTAAATAAACTATAGAGCTCCTAAAAAAACAATTACGGTAGATATAAACAAAAGAGACAAGATAGAAAAAAGTTAATAAATTGTAAAAAAAAAAAGTTGACAAACTTTACGTTGTTAATGCGCATATTTTAATAGTATTTAATTTATGAGAGATTTTGTTGTCTTCAATAATAGAATTATGGGAAATGCTAAAGAGTGTTTTGGGGCATTAGTTAAGAGAATATAAATAAAAATAATTTATTGAAAAAATGATGAAAAATGTTGAATTCAACTTTCTTTTTCAATGCAAAACTAGTGCTTTTAGCAGGACCATAGAATTGTTGCTATTTATTTTTTTAGAAATAAAAAGAAAAGTATATATTAGTATTGATTTTAATTAATTAGTGTTTTTGAGATTTGAGATTAGGATCCCTCTGGCGTTGCTTAGGTGCAGAGTTTTTGTGTTGCAGACTGCAATCAACTTCTTCGAAGTCACCGCAACTTCAACTTCATCAGTTTCTCTCTCTCTCTCTATGATATGAGGTCCGTTTCTTTCTTCTCTCTCCAATTTTATTGCTTTCATTTTAATGGAATTTCGGAGTCAACCCGTTTCACTCTTCGCCGCCGTCCACCGTCGCTGTTTATTCTCCTCCCTCTGGTTACTTTGTGCTTCAAAAACTTGAGTTCACTTCTCTGCATCTTTTCAACTACAACTACAATAGATCCATTTTTTAAAAAATAATTATGAAGGAATAAGAAATTTTGCTCTATTATTTTAAATTATTTCTTATCATAAGGCTTTATTTTTGTTGATTTGCTGCTTTATCATAACATAAGGCTTAGATGATTAATACTGGAAAATATTTCATGGACACCCAAATAAAACCTTGAGAGAGAAACAAATGTGTGTTTGGAATTTATGGGCGTACACATATCATTGCTTGAAAATTACAATTCTTCGTCATCCTGGCCGAACTCTGGATTATTGGGGTCTCTTTCTTATGGGAATGAGAGTGTTGCACCAAAACAAGTAAAAAAGTAGCAACTTTAGGTTCATTTTTCTGGTGTACTTAATCTACATTATATAGTAGATTTATTTACATATGGGTTTTAACACCTGGTAAAAGTAATCTTGAGCATGAGTTTCTAGTTTTGGGCCATGTCATTCTTGAAATCATTTTTTTCTTGATTTTAAAAGTAATCTCTACCATGATGCTTTTAGTAAACATTTGGAATCTGACCATGAAGAATGTAATACTATAAATATTATTGATCATTATTTTGAATATTGTTTTGTTCATCTGCAGGTTGTGCATCTACGACCTACTGTTGAAAGATGTTTGACCCAAGTGATTACAAATCACAGTACATGGATGGCCAGCGAGAAAGTTCTTTTAGGTATCCAATATATTTTCGTTACAAATCTTGTGTATGTTACTATGTGCACTTGATATTTGGACATTTTCTTATTTATTCATATCTTCTCTGTGCCTTTCTCTGATCTAGTTGGGTCTTAATATTCCTGTTTATGTACCGGTAGTTACTTCGCTATTGTTTGAGAGGAAAGTAATCTCTTTCTATGTGTCTTTTTCTTTTTTTTTTCTAGGTGGGATTTCTTGGATTCTAAACTATCTTCATCTTCTGATGTTAGAGTTACAAAATCTGGATTCAGTATTGATAAATTAAACCATGGTGGTCATGGAAGCAGCACAACCTCTGGGTCTTTTAAAAAAGGAATGAGAAAGGGATCTGAAGGACTGAAGTTAATTGGTCGATCACTTGGACTGGGGGTATCTAAGGCGGTGTTTCCAGAAGATCTTAAAGTGTCTGAAAAGAAGATATTTGATCCCCAAGACAAATTTTTACTCTTATGGAATAAATTATTTGTTATCTCATGCATTTTTTCCGTGTTTGTGGATCCATTGTTTTTTTATCTCCCTGTCATCAACGATCAATTACACTGTCTGGGTATAGACCGAAAGTTGGCGATAATAGCCACCACCTTGAGGACAGTCATTGATGCTTTCTATTTGCTAAACATGGCTCTCCAATTTCGTACTGCTTACATTGCCCCATCATCTCGTGTCTTTGGGCGGGGCGAGCTTGTGATAGATTCGGCACAGATAGCCAAGCGATACTTGCGACGATATTTCATCATCGATTTCTTGTCTGTGTTGCCAGTACCACAGGTTGAAAAGACTTATGTATCTTAAATCAATCTCCTTTTGTAAATACTGTATGATTATTTTTCTTTGGATTTTATGATCTATCTGTACCAACAATGTTCTCTGTTATCTTTTAATTTTGATTTCCACCTCTTGCTTCTTTTTGTGTTTGAATCAAGGGTTTGTTTGGGGGATTCGTTTTGACACTCATAGGAAGGTTTTTTTGGGGGGGTTGGTTGGTAGGATGGGGTTAAGTAAGAGACGTCACCCGAAAGAAGAAAGAATAAGTGCAATAAAATTGGAGGAGAATATAATATCATGCTTCGCAATGCCACAGACAAATAGGCAAACACTGGCACCAGTACACCAATCTTATTGCATACCTGTTTTCTTTGATTTGAAACTATTGAACTTGGGGATTTTCTTGTAATTTTTTCTAATATGGATTTTGTTTGTGCTTTTAGAATTGCTTCTTCTCTCTTATTTTTTTCGTTTTAAGTTCTCCTATTTTAGCTCAATAGTTTTTGTTAGCTGGACTGTGTGCTACAATAATTAAGTATAAATGATGCTTTTTGGGTGGATTGGATATACTGAACCCTTATTTCGGGAGAGACGAGGAGTGTTCAATTGTTAATGCTATATAGACTTTTGAGTATGTACAAATTATTTATATACTTTGTATTCTGGCTTTGTATTCTGTTAATATTTTCTACTGCTTAGCCGACATTCACTAACATGTTCAAAAATACTTCTTTCTGACTGCTCGATTAATAAAATTGCAGCAGTTATCATATATGTCTGACACATGTCCTTATTGTACTGCAATTTTAAGGAGTGTAAGAAAACTAAACTCTTGCTTTTGTTTTCTATTTATATTGTAATCAGATTGTTGTTTGGAGATTTCTTCAGAGGTCAAAAAGTTCTGATGTACTAGCAACAAAGCAGGCCTTGCTGTTCATTATCTTGCTTCAGTATATTCCTAGATTTCTTCGAATGGTACCATTAACTTCAGAACTTAAGAGAACAGCTGGTGTCTTTGCTGAAACTGCATGGGCAGGTGCTGTATATTATTTGCTGTTATACATGCTTGCCAGTCATGTAAGTGTTTTTTCTTCTTCTGTTTTTCGTTTTGTCTTTGCTGCCTTGTTCTATTTGAGTTGTATACAATCTCACTAGTTAAGCTATTATTCTTGCTTTCTAGCTCTATGTTGCGTCAACTCTGGCACTAATGTATTTTAGGTCTTTTTCCATTTACTGATTATTTGCAGATAGTTGGTGCTTTTTGGTACTTGTTAGCTATTGAGCGCAATGACTCATGCTGGCAGAGTGCTTGCAGTGACAATGGGTGCAACAAAAACTACTTGTATTGTGAGAACCAGCACACGGAAGGTTATATTGCCTGGCAAAACAAAAGCAAAGCTATTTTTAAGTCAAAGTGCTCTGTAGATGATGATCCTCCACCTTTTGATTATGGAATTTTTGAGCAAGCCTTGTCATCTGGTATCATTTCATCTAAGAAGTTTATCACAAAATATCTTTACTGTTTATGGTGGGGGCTCCAGAATTTAAGGTAATTAATTTCTTTCTTGTCGACAATTTGTCCAGATAAGAGTGTATTGGATTTCTATTTGGTGCATAATCACCCCACTCGTTACTTTGCTCTGTAAAACGAACCCTAATGTTAATTTCTGAAGTTAGGTTTTTAGTCTTATCCTTCAATTGAGTTAAGGTCATTGATTTTATGGAGTTTTTATGTCTAAAATACTGGTCTTCTTTTGAGTCTAAAAACTCAATAGTTTCAAAATTAGACTGCATATTAATATTTTATAGACCATATCAATGGTAAGGTTATCTCAGAACTTCTTATAAAGGTGATAAGTTCTAAAGCCTGCATTTTGTGGCTTGTTTCATGTTTTGATCTAAATATCAATTTATTTATTTATTTATTTATTTTTTTAATTTAAATTTAGTATGTAAGTTTTTTTTATTTTTTTATATTAACATATCAATGTCCAGATCCCTACAGTATGCGCTTTGCTCTCATGTGACATCCCCCCTCCCGTGATTTCATTGATTATTTGTATGCCACAACCTATTTTCATTTACTTCACTGCAGCACCCTTGGTCAGGGGCTTCAAACTAGCACATATCCTGGGGAGGTTATCTTTTCAATAGCACTTGCCATATCAGGTCTCATCCTCTTCGCGCTTCTGATTGGCAACATGCAGGTATACTTCAAACCATTGAGCTTGACATATCGTAAAAGTAAGAATGGTTGAAGTTTTGTTTTTTAAGAAATATGATAAAATAGGAGAGGATCTCTCCTCCAAGGGTTTCCCCCTTCACAATAGAGAATACCATATTCACAATTGCTATATTTAAGTATGATTTCTATCCATTACATTCTCCTATTTATACATGATATCTCTAACCAACGTCCCTATTTAACTCCTCATTATCCTATGTTGTTACTAACTCCCCTTATCCCATATCCTAACAAAATTCCCTCTTATCTCATCCTAACAATCTCCTCACTATCTTATGTCCTAACGCACACTCATATTCTCACCTGATATATAAGTGTCTGTGTTGTGGCTGTGCTTCATAGTTGAGAACTATATGGTTCTAAGAAGTTGGACCAAATGTTATTTATATGAGCACTCAATGTTATTAAGCTTGTTCTGAATGATGTTTCTCTTTAAAGTATGAAATTGCAGATTGTTTATATATTATAAATGTTACTGAGGTTTCTGTATTTCCGTTATTGCAGACATATCTTCAGTCCCTTACCCTTAGGCTGGAGGAAATGAGAGTCAAAAGGCGTGATTCAGAACAATGGATGCATCATCGCTTGCTCCCAAAAGAGCTTAGAGAGCGTGTTCGACGGTATGATCAATATAAGTGGTTGGCAACACGTGGTGTAGACGAAGATATTTTAGTTCAGAGTCTACCAAAGGATCTTCGAAGAGATATTAAGCGTCATCTCTGTTTGGCTTTAGTGAGGAGGGTATGCTGTCACAAACACTTAAAATTAGTGAAACACCAAAGCACTCTATCTCTCTTACGTGTGACTTAAAAGGACTTGACTTTTTTCCGATAACCAAATATTTTACAGTAGAAAATGAAATGTTGTCGATCAGTTCCACATTGATGTTGTTGTGCAGTATATCACATCAAGTTATCATTTAGTCCTTCTGCATGAGTATAAAAATATAGTGTTTGAGATTTGTTGGATTTGATCTCTCTCTTAGATTAGTTACCTGGTCCATGAACTATTTCACCAACTCATAAGATTTGCTTTTCAAATTCTTTTAGGTATTTAAACATGCCGTGCCTCTATGTGACTTTTTGGACTTAACTCTCTAGATTGATTTCATTGATCCTTATTTCACTGATCGATTTTCAAATTTTTGAAATTCGAACTTGATCCCTCTGGTAGATTAACTTAATCAAATTTCTGTTTAAGCATCTGAATTTGTTAATTCATTTACTTATTTTCATGGATTTGTAGGTTCCACTATTTGAGAGTATGGATGAGAGATTGCTTGATGCCATATGTGAGAGACTGAAACCATGTTTATTTACAGAGAATACTTATATTGTTCGAGAAGGCGATCCAGTTGATGAGATGCTTTTCATCATACGTGGGCGTCTTGAGAGTGTTACCACAGATGGTGGGAGGAGTGGTTTTTTCAACCGCACATATCTAAAGGAGGCTGACTTCTGTGGGGAGGAGCTTTTAACATGGGCCCTGGACCCCAGATCTGGTTCTAATCTTCCAACCTCTACACGGACTGTGAAGGCATTAACAGAGGTTGAGACTTTTGCCTTAACCGCCGATGAGCTGAAATTTGTTGCCAGTCAGTTTAGACGTCTTCACAGTAGACAGGTTCAACACACTTTTCGTTTTTACTCTCAACAATGGAGAACCTGGGCTGCTTGTTTTATTCAAGCAGCATGGCGTCGATATTGTAAAAAGAAAATTATGAAGCTTCGTCAGAAGGAAGAAGCGGATGAGTCAGAAGGAACTCATGGCAACGGCAGTTCCTCGAGCCTTGGTGCCGCCTTATTAGCCTCAAAGTTTGCCGCGCGCACTCTCCGTGGTGTGCACCGCAATCGACTCGCCAAGACTGCCAGGGAGTTGGTGAAATTACAGAAACCCCCCGAGCCTGACTTTACAGCAGATGATGCAGACTGAAATTTCCATGTGTAACTGCTCTTGAAATTCTTGTTTTCATTTATACTATTATGACTGAACTTGTGAAAAAGGTCAAAAGCAATGTATCCTTTGTAAATAATTGTATTATAGTATACATTAAGCCTAACTGGCTGTCATTAGGTTTGCCATCATCATGTAACTTATTTACCGTTGTCAATTGTAATATTGAAATTATGGGTTGAAAGAATTAAGGTTGATTTTATCTGTGGTTCATATATAATGAGAATTGATAAAACGCTCTGTTTTTCCACCGAAATCCCTTTTTTGAAGTTTTTAGCATTATTCAGGATAGTGATTCACAAAGCTTCAAACATGTTTTGCACTTCAATATCAGTTGACAATCCCTGTCCAAGATTGCTTACGTGATCGTAAGCAATTTATTGTACTAGCTCACGTTGTAATATGAAGCTGTAATGTTTTGTTCTATTGCCTCCATCCTCTTCCTTGTTCGGAGTAGTTTATTCTTATTGGGGTAGATTGTTTAGCAACAATAAAACATAATGAATTTGATTATGACTGGCTATTTGTTTCACAAATATAAACAAAAATGTACTTTTTTTTTGTTGAAGGGAAAATTGTACATGTATATAATTCAAGAGTAATGCTATATCTTACGAATGAGTAGTAACATCCGTCTTTAATGGAAAACATGGTGTTAATCGTGCATTTGGTTTTGTAATATTTAGTATAACCTAAAATTCGAAATTTTGCTAAAATACATTTGATTAAATTTAAATCTGGAGGGACTATATAATAGATAACATTTTTTAATATGAAATAGTTAACCATATTTATAAATATTTTAATTGGTTGTATGTGAAATTGTTTTGGACAGTCAAATGGGTATGAGGAAGCATGTAAACTTTTATTAGGATGTGGTTTTTTTTTTCTTTCTTTTTTATGTTTGAGACCATAGGATGATGCAATTAGAATAAGAAATTGAAAATCAATCAGTGAATGGTGTGATTTATGGTGATGGCGCCCTGCAACGCCCCTCTCCATCCGTCCAGGGCCAAAAATCAACATACTCTCCTCTTTTTTTCCAGATCCCTTTTTCGTTGCATGGTGAATGGTGTGATTTGTGGTGAGTGTGAAGGTTAATTTATTTCAGTGAAACTGTTGTTGATGGTGATGACTGATGAGACCCGGGGCGCAGAAACGGGCGTGTGCCATTTTCAGAATTTGAAGAGAGAAGTACTGTACAATGGTGTTTTTATTTTTAATGAAAAAAATTAATAATTTTAAATCACAGCCTTAGGTGCTCTTTATTCCATGTACTAACTAACAAGGCATGAATGAAAAGTTTACACTAAATACCATTGATATATAAACTCATTTATGTCGATAATAAAATAAGTCACAAAATTAATTTGAGAAAGAAACATTCTCAAATTTAAGTTTGTTTCAATACATGATCCTCAAACATAGAGGCAGTTTTCAACTCAAAAGTTTTGTTCATAATGATGTGTCTCCATTTTTCAGAAGTATACTTGAACACTTGATATGGCTGCAGACCCATATATAACTAAAGAAAGAACTCGTGATTGATACAACTAAAGGTAGAAAAGAAGAAAAAAATCACCAAAGAACTCAGATGTGGCAAAACATGGGATTTTAGCTATCCTCTTGCACCGGTGATTCTAGCATCCGTACCGTGCGAGGGAGCATAAACTCGGAAAATATAGGAAAATGAGATGAAGGATAGCATCCATCAATATTATCATTCACCACTTCACACGAAACAGGAATAAGAGATCTACCTCTGAAAAGGATCCAATCAACATGAAGATCTTGTGTTTGCCGATCCCAGCAGAGGCAGAGCGCTCTAAAAATTAACTTGAGGTATTCAACGGTTCCTTGTTTGTCACCTGACAACACCAGATAATAGCACAATCACGTCATACTCATTCGATGAAACATAAAAAACAGCATAAAAGCGTTGAAACAAATAGTACCCTTGAATCCGTGATAAGTGCGGATTAGAGAAACATTTTTCCTCACACGCGCACTAGGCCATGCATCTCTCATATCCCCAACTACACCATGTTCTCTGCACTCAACCAGAGTAAACACACAAGTTAAAAACAACTTTTTTTCTAGTATGTTTCCATAGAACCCCACTTAAATGAATAACAAGGGTAGGTGTACTAAGCATGGTTATCGAATCTAGATTCGAATCATGAATTGGAAGATTTTTTCCTTCTGAATTGCTAATCAAATCTTATTATGAATCAGAAGATATATTGTCCATAAAAATGTCATTCAGAAGTAAAAAACAAGTGACATAACAAAATTATAAGCTGATGGGTCACATGAATCTCAAAATAAATCAAGATTTAAGCCATATATCAAATGACAAGAAAAGTGGTTGGTTTTACAAAGTTGTCAAAATAGTAGTTGCCTATACTAAGTTTAGGTAGTGTTTATTAGAATGAATCAGGATTCATCATAGTGAATCAGGATTTATCACAAAATCATGATTCAAGATGAGATTTATGTTATTTAAAAAAAAATGAGATTTATGTCTAGATAGATACACACTAGAGATTCTTATCAATTGGATTCCGTTCAGTATCGAATCGATATTTGACTCTCATGTATCGTAAGATACTGATAATCATGACACTGCAGGAAATATGAACTTGGACTCCTGACGCTAACTTAATATAAACTGGAAATATATGTATCGAGAAACTACCTTGATCTTCCAAGAAGGAAACGTCCAGTAGTTGATTCTTTTTGTGTATTGAATCCTCCACAGTACACAACTGGTAGGCTAGGGGGTAAGGATGCAATGTGCTGCCATGTGAGTAAAGCACTTCGTCTACGGGCGCGAGCACTGTGCTCATCCATGTTTGTATTTACTATCTGAAATGAAAATCCTGGTGGCTCAACTCCTTTTAGTTGAAATGTGTGGACATCATGTCAAAGAACCAAAAGATTTTAAAGATTGTGAAACAAAAGTATAACAAAGTTCGAAAACAATTCAAGTTTATATTTTATTTTCTAAATCATAATAAGGATATAGCCCATGTTGCGGTGCAAGGAACTTCGGAACCCCACGATATGCTTCCAGGTACAGATGGAGACTCAGACAACCAAAAGGTTCCACCTTCTAGAAGCTCTACCTTCATTTTTTTCAAAAAAAAAAAACTCAACAAATCTGTTTCCAAACCAGTTAAATAAAAAATTATATGAGATGATATCAAAATAACCCCTTTTACCTTTTCCTTGTCATAGAAGATAGTGCAATGCTCATCAGTTGTATCTTGTGGCCCTTTTCGTGATACGCCAAACTGATCATAGCCTGAGTAATTTTTTTATTATCAACTTAAAGTAATCTGTTTTGAAGTAGAGTATTATTATGCAGAAATAATACTATATTTTTCCTTGGACTCCAAACATATTTGATTTCGATGAAGAATAATTGTATATAAGTGGTTTGGAATCCAACCTTGAACATTATCAATTCATGATCATCGGCAAATGTAGCAACTAGCAATACAATTTGAGCTATAACATTTCAATACAAGCATTAAACAAAGTCACTAGAGACAGATGGAATGGTGTTTGTCTTTGTTTGTTTTTTCGTGTTTTCTTGGTGTTTGGATTTCTTGTATTGACTTTTGTACAATGTGTTGGTTTGTTTTGGGCATCTCTTGTGCCCCTCCTGCTGGAGTTTTGGCAGGACCCTTTGTACATTTTGGTTTCCCCTATTTATTTATATATCTATATTCACCTTTTAAAAAAAAAAAAGTAGAGATAGATGGAATTAATTCCTTAAACGACAATCATCAACGAGCTATTTCAATTATTTTGATCGTTTTGACAGTTTACATCAAAAGAAGTATGGATGAAGTCTACAACACTTACTCCTCATACATAAATTTGACACCTGAGTTTCTGCCTATTTATGTCTTAGTTTCTCATCTGATTGTAGTTGGAATCCTAAATTTCTCCAAATTCTGACCTTTCTATCATTTTTTAATGAACCACACACCTATTTTAACATAACCAAACCATCGATAATGTGAGCATCACATGGGATGAAAAATCTACCAAGTGAGCGTGAATTTATTTAAAAATTGGGTCAGTAACACATTAGGTATGGTTTCCTATGTTTCCACGGTACTGACTCACATCCAATCTTAAAAGATCAGACAGACTACTAGCTTCTATCTCGTCGCGTTCACACCGCAATTCCAAACATGCTCTAGACAAAAGCACTTTACAACCACAGTTCTCTTAATAACCAGTACTATACAATGCAAATAATCCTTTAACAAGGAAGGACATATTTGACTATGGTCTGGCACATCCATTATGACAAATGAAATGCAAAATATGCTTGTAATATTAACGAACAATGCAGGCAACATCAAATTTGAGAGCTATAAATGAATCCTATTAGAAGGTGAAGAGCAACATATTTTTATAAAAACAATTCTTACCTGGCAAACCTTGCTGGAGAAAATCCAATTGTGTTTTAACACCTGAATCCACCAAATTAAAACAAACAAGGGGATACATAAACTGAATCAGAACATCAACATATATTTTTCAAAGAAGAATCCAATCCAGATCAAACAATCCAATGAGAAACAAATCAGGAACTCAATATATAGTATGCAAAAATCATCAGAATCAAATTAAAAGGTCAATAAAGCAAGCATTTTTAGCAATTGAATATTGAAAGGTGCATGAAGAAGGATCCAGAACTATACATTGAAAAAGAAAAAAGAAAAAAGAAACAATTTTGAAGAAACCCAGATGAAAATAAAAAGATGGGCATGCAAAGAGTGAGAAGGTACCATACCTTGTTGAGTACAAAGGATGATGGGGGAGTAACTGGTAATAACACTTATGCATATATCTCTTCTTTTGTCCCATGAATTAGGACTATCTTGTGGTTCATCATCATGAAGATTCAAGGTCATCACAGTCAAAGATACACTCATTTTCTTCCTTTCTCTCTAGTTCATAGGTAATTGAATGAAATGAATGATGAACAGTGTTTATGATGAAAATGTCTGGCAGCAATGAAAAAAAGGACTTTATATGTTTTTTATATGTTATTCTCTTGATTGGTGTGATGTGAGAGTGTGAAAGAGTAGTAGTAAAATGTGAAATGTTTAACGAGAAGTCATAGGTTGTACAAAACAGACAGGATCCTTTTTTCTTGCCACCAACCTTTAACCTTTTACTAGCTACCGGATTTTTGGGCTAATTTTGTCCCTAAGTAAATTTTATCACATAATTTGACTACACAGTACACTTTAATTTGACTACAAGTCATAATTAGACTTTTTTTGTTTTTGTTTTCAGGGATACAATACAAGACATTAGACTTTATACACTTAAATTATAATAATAGGCCAAATTTTTTTTTTAAAAAAAAAAACCATTAAAAAACTAAATATAAAAATATAATCTTAGAAATTGTGTATTCTAATATTATTATTTTTGATAAAGTGTATTTAATATCATGTAGGTTTAAAAATTCATCTTTTCAACACAACTTATTTTTTTTAATTCTTTTTTTCACTCATTAACTTATAGCATGACCGTCTTTTAAATCGAAAAACATCCCTACCGCTCTTTCAATAATTGATAAAAATTACCTCGTCCTTGTCAGAACATTTATAATACATTTTCTTCCTACTCCCTTAATCACTGCTAGAGGTAGTTGCTCGTCCAATATTTGGAAGGCTACTTTGAGTGGTTGGGACAAAGTTAAGCCTCATATCAGATGAGTTCTTAATGATGCTCCTTATATTCCTCCTCGAGAGATTCAACCCCCAGACTCAAATCTTCTCCTAAATAATGATTGGAATTGGGATATATCTTCTGATGGTCAATTTAATGTAAAATCTGCTTGTAATTTCATTTTGTGATATGAGTTTAGATAATACTGATTCTCATCCTTTTTCTGGAAAATTGGTCATGGTTCTCTTCTTACAAATGTTGTTCATGCTCATAGGAACATGACTAGTGATGATATGCTCAAGTACTCGAGACTACCGGAATCAGTTCGTCAAGGAAGACAACTGGGCCAAGTTCTATGGTCTATGCTTGCATGCTTGGTTTGAATGGAATCTTAATGCTTACAATGTTAGTTTTCAACCATTATAATTGGTCCACGTTCTTCAAAGTGTCTCTTTCGGCAATTTAGAAGGATCGAAATTCTTTGTTTTTTCTGGGGAAACTGATCTCGACATTCAGCTCATGTTAAAGGTTAGTAGTATGGTTCAGTTGCTTCTCGAGATGATAGTCCAATTGAGCAACACATTCACTAGGAAAAAGGGTGAATGATATTTCTGGTAGTGGCAAAACAAAATATCTTAATCAAGATTCAAAATAGGCCTTATTTTTTGTATTCGGTCGTATTACTCTTTACCTAGGAGGAACTTTAACTTTTGATTCATTTTGCTTATACTTGATTGGATGCCTTAAAGCAAGATGATTTTACATCGGCCATCAGTAATGGATAGACTGCAGCACTCGTTAGGAAGCACATTGGACACTCCAAAAGAAAAAGAAAAAGAAAAAGAAAACAAGCTGTGCCTTTTTCTTTTCTTTTTTTGCGTAAGAAACTATGCTTCTAAATACACACATAACAGGACAACGAAAAATACAAATGGGCCACCCCCTTTGCAAAAGAAAACACTGTGTTTGTTTGTTTTTGACGAGAAGAAGAAAGCACTACTAGAGCTACGTAGGATGATAGAAATATATTACGAAAACAAATAGATGCTTAACTGAATTATTGGCAAACCGTGAAAATACAAAGTATTCTTTTTTGTATTGAATACACTGTGGAATATAACCTCAGCTTACCACCATTTCCATCCACCACCAAATTACTTATTCATATAAAGCAAAGCAGCGACCCCGAATAACCAGAAAAACCATAACGTGATTTTTATCTTATCTTATCTTATACTTCACTCATGATGCCAACAATATTTGAAGATTTCAGTTTGCAGTTAAGAAGAATTTTTCAAAACCCATTCCACTAGAGTAGCAACGCCAAATCCTGTCGCTGAGCGCTTCTTGTCATTCCACACAGGACCAGCCATGTCAATATGCAACCATTGAACCTTTTCATCAACAAACTACAAAAACAAAGTTGTTTCAGAAGTCAAACAGTAAACAAATAGAAGCAAATAGTTTCCATATTAAAGAAACTACAATATTTTCCTCCAGTAAGTTTCTTAAAATAAAATGTTACTATATGAAATTTTTACTCTAGATTAGGACAGTTCCATTGACACACAATGACTTGGATAAATAAGGAGCGAGAAAGTCGAAGAATATCTTTCAGATGTTATTACCACTCCAATTACTTTAAGAAGAAAAATTCAAAACAATGACATGATTTGTATCATTATTAAGAACATACCTGTTTCAGGAAAAGAGCAGCAGTAATAGAACCGCCTGGTCTACCACCAGTGTTTACCATATCAGCCACTCCCGATTTCATTGATTCCCAGTAGCTTTCCTCTATTGGCAGCCTCCATAGTTTCTCCCCACTCACTTCAGAAGCTTCCAAAACTTCTTTTACTAATTCATCATTGGGTGAAAACACACCTTCAAAATAATAGTTTGCAGTTATAATCAGACAATGTTTGATAGTTTTATCTTTTAGGTCCAGTCTCTCCCGAGTTTAGCTTTACTATTTCCCCAAAATGATATATAAATTTAAGGAGCATATAGTTCCAAGCAAAATATTGAGATTTTTTTTGCAGGAAATTTTAGAATATGGTAATAAAGAGGTTAAACATGTAGACGGCATTAATAATTTTTAGTTTATCTTTACCTGCAATGGAGGGCCCAAGAGCAACTACGCATGCCCCAGTTAAGGTTGCCAAATCAATAATCTGAAGAAGAGATTATCTACTAGTTAGCAGTATTCTAAAACTAAATCATACATCTAAAAAAACAAGTTTTAAGCTTGTCTAAATTGATGCCAGAAAACAGACAACAGATGAGAAGTTTGTAAATATAAAAAAGGCCAAAGTCAGCACTTGTTATGCAAATCTCGGTACACCGAAACAAAAAAAAGTAAACTTGTCCATAGATATTTTTAAAGAATGAGAATGGTATTCAAGGCAAATGCTAGTAACACTCTTTTCTTTTTCTGGTGTTAAATGCTAGTAACACTCTCTTTATGATTGATTCATTTTTAAAAAATGTTAATTTAGTTGGCTTCTAAAGTGATTACTTTCTAAAAAATGTGTCGACTTTAAAGATAATGAATCAACTATAAAGAGTGTACTCAAGAAAATGTAAAAAATTGGTGTCCTCATGTCCTACTAGTAATTCTCTTTCATCACATAATTGAAAATCTCATCAAAATAGTAAATGTTAAGCAAATGATTTGGGAAGGCAACCGAAATCTGTTAATGAGTTATAGGGATAGTACAGAGATAGAAAGATGCAAATAACTTGCAGTATACCTTGTCAACACCTTGGTTACAAGCATATACCAGAGCATCTGCCAGTGTGAGTCTTCCCTCAGCATCAGTGTTGTTCACCTACACAAAAAGTTAAACCAATGTCAAATTCCTAGTACATCATATAAAATGTCGATACTTACCAAAATCAAGGTCAATACTACATATGTTTACATAGTTCATAGAGGCCAAAACTTCAATTCACTGATCTTCAATCAATTGCAATGTAATTGTATTAAATATATTGATTAACCAAGTAAAACTACAATAGATTTGCATTTTCAGTACGGATACACACAAAATGACAATCAAGAGTTATATCCCAAACATCGTAAATGATTATCGAGAAACTTTCTTCAAATGGAAATAACTGATGCATTTCATTTTCATTCAATTCCAAATAAAATATTTGAAGAAGCACAAATTACATGCTGTCCACTGGACCTTATGACATATATACATATTTAACAAATCAGAAAGATTGCAAAAACTAAAAAATTATCAAATACTATGCATCAACACCACGTACAATAGGATAAAGTTATTGGACAATTAAAAAACAAAGACCTAGTAAACCCTCACCTCAATAGTTTTTCCATTTGAAGCTGTGACAACATCTCCAGGCCTCATACCTGTTCCACTGATCATATTCTCACAAGCTGCAACTATAAAATGAACCTGCATATGCAAGATTATTATTACACCACAAAACACGACAATACCACCAAGTATTCCAAACAAAATCATTCCAAGGAAAAGCAGTCACCAGAAAAGTAAAATAAAAATCCATACTCAACAACTCTTATTATGAAAAAAAAATCAAATGAGATTAGGAAATTTCTGTGACTTTTTATTTATACAAACCCGTCACTTCGGAGATCTCGTACTATATCACCCAATAATCCCTAAGAAAATCTTGACATGAAATTGAAAAATCAAAGGACCAATGACTTAAGTGACTAACCTCCACCCCAAGAGGTTTGATCTGACCAAGTGCTTTTGCAGCGCCTAAAACTGCGGCTGAACCACCCATATCAAATTTCATGAGTTCAATTGAACAGCCAGGTCCAGTCTTGATGTTGTAGCCACCACTAATAAAAAGTAGAAAACATAATAAAAAAGCAGTAAGGAAAAGAAAAACTATAACTTCCTACATCCAACAATAAAAGAAATATGAAATGGGAAAAAAAAAACATGGACTCCTAAATTTTGAGTTGAAACAACATATATATTTACACCATATTTAGTATGCCATTGAGCAACTTGGCAATGCATGAAAAAAGAATACATAATCATGCCTATGTTAGCATTGCCATGCATAGCCAGTCCCAAGGCTGGGTAAAAGGAGAGGGTTTTGTTAGGCCTCGACAGCCAACGTAAAACTTTGTCGAATCTCTATGACATGGACCAATAATTTGATCCATGTAGCCGGCCCCACTTAGTGGGATAAGGCTTGGTTGTTGTTGTTGTATTTAGAAAGAATATATTGAAAAATTCTACTTAGGACCTCATACTAAAGATTTATCAACTAGCAAACACATCAAACTTCATAACTGCTGAATGCTTTAATACCATAATCAAAACCATGGATAATATAGGGGGGGAATCCCATTTCAAATTTTTCACTGTCTTATGAATTGTAGATAAAAAACACGGTTTGGTGAATTACCTATCAAAAGTCAAACCCTTTCCAACCAAAGCCAGCTTGACCTTGACAGGTCCACTCAGAGGTTTGTAACAAAGATGGATAAAACGAGGAGGATTTGCCGACGCTGCAGCAACACCTAGATAGGACCCCATTTTCAATTCCTTGCACTGATCAGCATCTAATATTTTAGCGGTGAAAACATCACTGTAGGTGGAAGCAACCTTAGATGCCTCTTCTGCCAACACCCCTGAGACCAAAACATCACCGAGTACAGATCAGATTTTAGAAAAGCACACGTACATGCATATATACATACATAGATATAGCTATAGCTATATAATACAATTTAAAGTGTCGTACGAACCTGGTGTGAGAACATTAGCAGGAGAGTTTACAAGCTCCCTTCCAAAAATTATTCCAGAAGAAACATCTCCAGCATACTTGAGCTTTTTCTCCAATTCAGATCCCGTTCCAAGACCAATAATGTCAATGGATCTAACTGCTGGTTTCTTTGATTCTGACTTGTATCTTTGATCTTCAAATAATCCCAGCACAGCCCCTAGCATAATTCAAGCCCACACATCAAATGTAGCTATAAAAATCACAAGCTAACATTCACACACGCGCGCACATATACACACAACACAAGTAGGGATCCTCACCATTTCTAAAGTTCGTGATGATAAAAAGTCAATGTTTCTAAAAATGGTGACATGTATTTTTATTTTTTGTATAATTAAACTTTATACACTCAAAACATTAGTAAATAGTAATGGAGAGATCCCTATTTTAACACATCAAACACTTGAAAATCATAAATCAATATATCAAACAATTATAAATCATAAAATCAAATACCAGATGCAATTGCATACGCAGTACTAAGCTTTGATTGCGAAGAAAGTCCTTCAGAAGAGGCAAGAACAATAGCAACATTGCTTGCCTGAGCAGACTTAGCAGCCGCGACAACAGCCTCACCAAGACCCTTATACAGTGCAGTAGTTGAAGGTGACTGACCAAGACCAATCAAACCAACCCTCTTTGATCCAAGTCCTTTAATCCTAACAACGGTTGATTGACCAACTTTACCAGAGAAATCCTCTTCAGAAGAAGCTTCGGATAACAAACCATCCAACTTCAAATCAATCTTGTTCAAAATCGAATTCTCGAATCTCGATTTTGCATCTCTTGTTAAATCTTTCTCAGTAACACCCACTGCTAGTATGTCTCCTTTCCATTCAGTCACATCAACATCCGTAGCAGAAAAAGAGATCTTTCAGGAATTTTCACAAACACATTAAAGGCACTATCAGTAAACACATAAAATAAACAACCCACAACGAGAAAATCAACAAGGTAACGACTTTATTCATATTTAACGTAAATGAAACAAAAAAAAAAAAGAAACATGGGCATCAAAATTGAAGAAGAAAATTAACCTTAGGGGATTCGATGTTGGTGGGGTGAGTGAGGCCGAGAGTGGTGTCACGTGACTGAGACATGAGCTTCGTCGTTAAATGAAAACTTCGCTTAGGAAATGAAGCAAAGCGAAGACGCGAAGTGAGAAACAGGGAAGGAGAGGAAGATTTTGAGAAAGCAATAACAATGGCAGAAGCTATGGCCGCCATTTGGGTGTGGGAGAGTCTATCTTATTTATAATGAACCATCACATCTTATTCATCCAAAAATAGCTAATTAAAATTAAAATCAGGATTGATTTCTCATTATTATCGTTTCCTCAAGTGTAAACAGCACTACCTGTCCGTTTTTCTCGATTGATAATGAAAGTTACAGGTGAAAAATTATGATATTGAACCAATAGTTACACGTGAATAAGTGGGTTGTTCAAGGTTCGAACTCCGACCTCTATATATAATATACATTATCATTTATTTAAGCTTACGGGACATGTTAGTGTCTCATTAATCTTCATTCAATTGTTATCAACATTGCCATATGTAAGGATGAAGGTTCTAACCACTGAATAGCTTCATAAAAAAATTATGTCTATTAAAATTGTAGTTTTCATATTTAATATCTGAAATAAAAACTGTTCAGCAAAAAAGAAAAACAATTTCTACTTTTTTTTTTTTGAGGGAAATTTCTACCTTACTTAGTTTGAAATAATGGATAAAAAACTCATAATTTATTATAAATATACATAGAAAATATTTTCATAAGAACTATAATAAGCCCCAAAAAAAACTATAATAAGTTATCCTTAAACTTGTGGGACATGTCATAATCAGTTTTTGGTTTTTGAAATCTTTTATACGTAGATAAATTTAAATTGACTTATTTAAATAGGTCCCAAAACTTGATGTGGTTTTCATATATTAAGAAAAAATAAAGGTCCCAAAACTTGATGTGGTTTTCATATATTAAAAAAAAGTAAAGAATAGTAGGTTATTAATTATTCGTTCATTTAGATGACTTTATTTATTGTTCTATTTTAATTCTAAGTAAGGAGCCAACATACTTTCTTGTCTTTTTCCATTTGAGATATGTTCCTTGTCAGACTTGACGAATTCTACCACGTAACGTTTTAAATTATTAGTATATTTAAGTTGGAGAAATTGATATTGAGTAAAAGGGGTATTATACCAAATGAATTTGATTAATATAGTCATCCTTTTGATAAATTAAAAACAATATGTAATGTTGTATTTTTTTCTTTTTTTCAAAAATTCAAATCAATATAGACAATTACACAGGAACGTAAACACACAACAAATTGCACTGTTGATGGTCAAATAAAATAAAATTGTTGCATGTATAGCACAAAAAAAAAAGTATTTAAGTTGCGATGGTGTCTTGCATATTTTATGTTTATTGGTTGAATATATAAATGTGTTTGGACCTTTTCTTTCAAAAAAAAAAAAAATGTGTTTGGACCTTTATCGTTTGAGCTGAGAAGGGATACAAATTTATTTTACATAGCATCAAAATCAAGTTTTAAAATGTGCGAGTGGGTATTGAAGTTTTGTTGGAGTCTTGTATTGTTCAAATTTATGGGTTGTTGGGATGTATAAATATCATTGGTCACCATCGTCCTTAAGCTAAATTTTGGATGAAATTCAAGTCTATTTAACAAAAAGTTTGTATATTTGTGTCAAAAAAGTATTATTTGTTGACGAAAAAATGTTATAAGCATTTAGTCTCATTCTTGTATGGAATCCCATATTGTTCAAATTTATGAGTTATTGGGATGTATAAATATTGTGGCATATTATGATTTCTTTTTGAAGGGAGGTGACATATATGTTTTGGTGAACATTATAGTACATATGGAGTTTCGTTGGTTATGTATTTATCAATCATTTAATATCATGTTATATTTTTACATTAATTTATTTAAAAATTAATTAAAATGTTAAACAAATTTGCAACGTAGAACCGGTAATCAATCAAACTCTATGGTATTTAGGAATTATTACCGGATTTTTTTCTAATAGTAGGAGGTGACGTATATTAATATTAGATTTGTGATTTATTAAAAAAAAAAATAAGTGTGTTATTCTTGTTCACAAGTTCTAACTCAACCGACAAATATCAAATTGTTAGATTAGACGTCGTGATCTTTGTTTGAATCTGAAACCCTACAGTTGTTTGTGTGAGTTTTCAAATGGTTTTTATCATTCGGTCTATCTAACAAAACAAAAAAGAGTGAGTCGTTCTTATCGCAAACCAAAACTTCGTGTAGATGTGTTCAAAAACTTGAGATTTGAAGGCGATGTTTCAATGATTTATTATAAACATTGTCCATGTCATACTATGCTTTCTTTTATTAGCTGATTCAGCTGGAGTTTCTACTTCTTGTTTGATAAGTTTGTAATTTTTCTCTTTAGACCTCAATTGTTTTTTAAACAAATCTAAAATTTGATAAGTTTGAACACTACTTCAAAGAGTTTTCTCAAAAACTTTTATTTTTTGACTCATTTTTCTAAAAGACTCATGCTTCAAATATATTTTAATTATATTAAAAACTTCAAATATATTTTAATTATTAATTAAAGAAATTATTTCAATTTTATTTGTCAAAAATATATTTGATCGTATTGTATGTTAATATTGATATATATTTTAAAGCATATGAACAAAGGTAGTAGAAAAACACATATATATGTCTATCCCCTAGTATATATAAAAGAGATGCATAATTATTTACTAAAATTTTTTAGCTCCCAATTTTAACTTTTATTTAAATAATTATATTTACAATTTCATCTCTTTTACTTTATAATTAAAATGATTAATTTAAAAATATTAAATTCCTTTGAAAAAGGAACAAACATCACTACAATGAAAATATAAAAATTAGTTAAATCTTGTTGAATATAAGAACAACACCACTAAAATAGGAACAATATTTGACACTATTTCTTTAAACAAAATATGTGATCATAATACTTCTTCGTTCATTTTTAAGTGTCGTTTGACTACGAATTTAAGTTACTATTTTGTAGTTGAAGCTACTTGCCTATTTTTACCTTCTATAGTTGCAGACATTTTTTTTTCGTAGTGAATAATCTTTATAACTAGGGGCAACATTGAAGCCTTTAAATCTAAGTAGTGGATGACCTTTATTCATCGCATTCTTCGTAAAGACAATGCTTGTTTTGATTTTTTAATAAGAAAGGAGAAAATAGTGTTGAGTCCATAATCATCTTGCATAAACCTTGTCTAAGGCTATCTTCAACTATATTGGTTGATGGGTTGGGCATTGCCTTTTTGAGGGTGCACATTTTTTTTTTCTTTTCTTTTCCCATGTATACAAAAAAAAAAGGACTTATTTCGTTTAGATACCTCAATTTTTTTTATTTCTAATTTATTTTATGTTTTGAAAAATACAAAATTTAAATTACATAGAATTAATTTATATTACGACAATCTCAAATTTGAAATTATCAATAAATAATTTTATAAAAGTAAGAATATTTAAAATTGAGTATGTGTA